>Ga0209308_10000773_pt1 | contig 31428 bp, 32 predicted proteins | sample COGITO_mtgs_1204_3_FD_184806 | JGI IMG/M metagenome (GOLD analysis project Ga0209308, IMG submission 184806) | Pelagic marine microbial communities from North Sea - COGITO_mtgs_120405 (SPAdes) (version 2) | ecosystem: Environmental > Aquatic > Marine > Epipelagic ... | reverse complement strand
TATATCAATTTTATAGATAATCATTTTATTCATTTATTTATTCATTCATTCTAAATTTTTATTTTTATTTTTCTCTCTTTGAATTCTTTGCATTTTAATATGATTGTTTGTATTTTCTACAATTTTCATCATACCGATTGAACCAATCATATTTAATCCCAAGAAAAATAAACCATATTTTAAGGTATTATTGTTAAAACAATACATTGTATCTATACAGTTTTATAGTTTTATATTATTTATCGTTTTATATTATTTATATTATAACATACTTAATGCTAAGGCATATATATAACTCATAAATATACCATGGCTACCAAAAAACAAACCGCATTATCTTATAATGATTTATATTATATTAAACCCAACGTCTCTTCAAAAGAATATGAAATGCATAAACATGTTTATTTACTTGGAATTGTAAAAACGCCAGAAATCTTAGCCTATGATAGCCATACAAAAGTAATGTTAATGAAAAAGGTAAATTATATGAATGTATCTGATTACTATGGAGAGAATAGTGATGACATACGTCCCGAATTATTTAATAAAATTAGAACAATCATAAAAACCTTATATGATAATAATATTGTGTATCCCGATATTACTGGGTATAATTTTATTGAATATAATGATGAAGTGTGGATAATTGATTTTGAACATGCAAATTTTAAACCTCTTGTTTGTGATGCCGATGCTGATGATTTTGTAATTAAATTTATAAATGGAACCAATAAATGGAATCCGCGATTTTTAAATAAATATATATATATATATATATGAATTATATTATTGTATGACTTATTAGTTGTTTTTTTATAAAATTTTTGAAAGAAATTCAACTTGTTTTTCCGATAATTTTTCAGGAAAAGAAACAGTAAAATCAATAATAAGATTACCAATATGTTCATCCCGTTTCATTCCTAATCCTTTAATTACCTTTTTATGTTTAAAACCAATAACGCTTCCATTTCCATTATTAATCTTATAATTTTTTCCGTCCATATGTTGCATATTAAATTCAAAACCACATAATGCCTCTTTTAATGATAATGTTTTATCTAATATTAAATCCAAACCGGACCGTCTAAATTCTGTATTATTCTTTATTTTAATAAATAATTTGATATCTCCTTTATTGCTATCATTTAATATATTACCTCTTTCTCTTAATATTATCATCTCATTATTATCAATTCCTTTTGGAATTTTCACATAAAGTGTTTCAGTTTCTTCTCGTTTTATATTATCTTCAATAATCCAACGCGTAATTTCAATTGGAAAGGTTGAATCATCGTACGTTGAGCTCATCATAATTTCTATATTTTTTATAATAGGCATCGGTTTATTTAATTTACGTTTAAAATTTTCCATAGTATTACCAAAAAAAGAAGGCATACCATTATTATTGCCAGTATTGCCAGTATTGCCATTATTAAATGAAGTTTGTTGAGTGGAACCCATATTATTTATATCATCTATATTAATGCCCATATCCATACTCATACCCATATTTGAAAAAAAATTCATAATGTCCGCTGGATTTACTCCTGAAAAACTATTTTTATTTACATTATTTGCATTATTTGCATTATTTGCAAATACATTTCCACCATTTCCATTAAACCGTTGCTGCATATCATAATTACGGCGACTACTTTCATCGCTTAATGCTTCATATGCCGAAGATACCTTTTTAAATTTTTCGGTTGATTCCTCCGACCCATTATTACGATCAGGATGAAATTTCATAGATAGTGTCCGATAAGATTTTTTTATTTCTTCTTGACTTGCGCTTTTACTAACACCTAAAATATCATAATAAGTTTCGTTATTAGTCATCGTTTTATAATAAATATTTATTATAGTATTATATTTATTATAGTATTATATTTATTATAGTATTATATATCTAATATATAAACTTATTTATTATTTTATTTTAATTTTTTTATTTTATATAAAATTGATTTTATATAAAATATATTAGCTATATATAACAATAACAGACCAATAAGTCCGACATAAAATGAACAATACTACTTCTACTACTTCTATTGAAAATAATACTTCTATTGAAAATAATACTTCTATTGAAAATAATACTTCTATTGAAAATAATACTTCTATTGAAAATAATGCATGGCATACCGAGTGGTGCGACAATGAAACAAAAAAAGAATTTATTTTATATAAATCTGATGGATCTACACTTTGTATAAAAAAAGGCGATTGGGTTAAAATTCCAGGTCGGAATGACAAAGCTATAATAGATGATATAATTAAAAGTACTAAAAAAAATGAAACAAGTGGACCACTTGGTATTTCCTATTTACCATGGCGTTATAATGAAAAACGTTTTGCATCTGTATTTTGGACGATGAAAGGTAATAGGCGATTTATTATTTGTTATCCGTGTGGAAGAAACCATTTTGGCGAACATATTCAATGGGACCAATTTGAATTATGTGTTCCTCCTGATAATATAAATGTAGAAATGGTAGGTAATGTATTAGAAACATTTCACGATTAATATAATAGTTTACACACCTTCGGTCCATTTTATATTTTATTTAATTTATATGTTCCGTCCTCATTCAATACTAAATCGCCGATTTTAATTGGCGTTCCTCTATAATAACTATCATAATCAAATATTTCGTTCGTAATACTATTGCGAACATAATTAACCTTATTTATTGTTACATCAAATCCTTTCCAAGAAATACTTTTTTTATTTTTATCACTAACCTCATCACTATCTTCTTCATTAATATTTGGTTTATAAGAAAATTTACTTGGGTCAGAAGAGCCAAATGTAAAACACTTAAGTTGTTCCTTGGATTTTTTATTCGTATGAAGTGCACAATCAATGGCAGATTCTTTTACTGCTTCTAATAATTTTTCAGATATACTTTCTTTAATCGTCGCTATTTCGTGTAAAGCTTCATCTGTGGTAACTGGTGTTTTACTATCTAATTTACTTACATCATTCATTCGTAAAGCAATTGAACTATCACTTTTCTTCTGTGCGTCAGATAAAACCATTAAATATAAAAAGACCTGAACAGTTCTTAATTCTTCGGGAAGATATTGATGACTACAAATACGGCGGGCGCGACCAACAACTTGTTCAATCCGGACTGGATGCCAGTAAGGTTCTGTGATATGCACATATCTTACATTTTCAAGAGATATACCTTCTGCTCCTGATGCAGTTATCATAAACACTTTAATAATATCACCATACATGTTATTATTTGCTCGTTTTTCGATTTTCGTTTTAATTTGTTCGGGCACAAATTTCCAATTACCATTAAATACATTACGGATAATTTCTTTTTCCTCACTGGTCTCTGTTCCAGTATATAATACAAAAGACGGTTTATGTAAATCACTCTCGGGTGTAGCTAATTTCCACGTATCGCCTTCTTTAATAATTTTAAATTGCACAAATCCATTTGTTTCTAAAACTAATTTTAATATTCCAATCCCTTCTAAAGTTCTAAATTGACTATATATTAAATGCAAGCCATTATGACTTGGGTTTTTAATATTTTCTAATATACTTAAAAATTTAGGACTATAGATTTGCAACGCTTCGGGTGTTAAATAGGTATCACGTTCATCACTTAATTTTTTTAATGCAGTTACAATTGATTTTTCATATAAAATTCTTTGCTGTTTTTTAGATAATTCCTTTTTAGCATCACCGCTTTCTTCGGCTTTATCTTCTTCATCTTGAAAAATATCATCCGCTTCATATTTACCATCCGTATTAGCTAATTTTTCTTCGTCGGAGACTACATCAATAATATCTTCATCATTGGTCTTGTTAGATAATTCATTTTTTATAGTGCTGTCATCGCCTGAAGGCATCGGTCTTTTTATCGCTGGATGAGGGAAGACGAAATTACAAAATAACCGTGAAAATATACGATATGTTGAAGATACTTCATCATAAATAGCATCGTCTTCTTTCTTTTTTTTACCTTTTGCCTTCTTTTTTGCATTTGCTTTTTCTTGATCTCTTTCTTCTACTCTTGCTTCTTCGTATACATTAAATTGAAATAAACTCATCGGTATTCGTACTATTATAAAATCGCTTTTCTTTTCATAGTTGGGCATTAATCCTTCTTGTGCACTATGGAAATAAGAAGTCAATCCAAGAATTCTTCTTTTAAACATATTCATATTTTGTACCTGTTTCGTGCTATCAATAAATAATGCTTCGAATTCTTCAATCGTATCCGGCAAGGCTTTATACTCATTTAATTTTTTTCCATAAGGTGCAATTTTTATTCCCTTTGTAGCTAATATATTTGATACTAATTTAATAAATTTCGTATCATCTAAAACACCTTGTTCGCCTAATATAACACCTTTATATATAGACGATGATTCCTTTTTATCTACATCATCACCTTCCTCTGTATCAGGAACTTCCGTTGGTTTATTAATAAATCCATATGGGTTACGTGTTATTATTAGTGTCGTTAATGAGGGATTATAATCAATATAATCCATTAAATTATTTTCTTTATTTAATATTTTTTGAAAAAATGCTTTGGATACCTTGGTTCCTGTTAATTCACTAATATTAAGTTTTAAATTCCACGTTTTCATTTTTCCACGTAATATATTAAACATAATACCAAGTTCATTTGGATAATTAATAATCGGTGTTCCTGAGAGAAGAATAATACGTGCGTTTTCGGCATTCATTAAATACTCGTATAATTTTAAAGATAAAGGTAGATCTTTTTTATTTTTTACCGTTTTAAATTTTTTTATTTTATTTACAATACGACTAACAAAATTATGAGATTCGTCAATAACAATCACCGTATTATCAAACGGGTTTGTGGTAAAATTATTAGTTAATATCTGTAAATGTGTATTACGAAGACCATTATAAGATATAAATTTATATTTATAACGTATCATTTCATTAATCTGTTTATCTAAACTTAATTTTTCTTCTGTTGTTAAATTATCATAATTGCTATTTTTCTTTACATCAATCATCCATGCTCCTCCTGCCTTACTAATATAATCAAGAGGTAATGCAAGCATTTTTGATAAAGATTCACCCAGGTCTTCGTTGTCATTTGTTTTAATAAAATCCCAATATTGAGTTTTTTTATATAAAACATCACCGCATTTTTTTAATTCTTCTAAATAATTTGTTTTTAAGGAAGCAGGTGTCATGATTATAATCTGTTTATTTGTTTTTAATCCTTCGGCAATGGCAATAGATGAACACGTTTTTCCTGAACCTAACCCATGATATAACAATAGCCCTCTATACGGGGTATATAAACTTAAATAATCTCTTACGATTTTTTGGTGTGTCATCAATGAAAACTCTCCACTTCGTTGTTTACAAGAGACTTCTTTTTCAGCTTCTAATGTTAATTCCTTCTTATATTTTTCAAACAATGAGGATATAAAATTAATAAATAGTTCTCTATTATTTAAATAATACGATGAGGTGCTAATCATAATCGGTTTTTCTTTTTTTTGTTCTTTTTCTTTAATACTCACGGTGGATTTTATTACGTCGTCGCCAAATGACGTTTTTTTTGCTTCAGATAGTGCAGGTGCAGGCGTAGCAGGTGCAGGCGTAGCAGGCACATTTACTTTTTCTGTCGTCGCCGATTTTTTATCCTTTTTTTTACCCTTAGTTACCGAATCAGGTTTTAATGGCGCCGATTCTGTTAAATCTTTATTTTTTATAATATTTTGTAAAAAACTGGCGCTATCGAAATTGGATGACGCCGATTTATCTATAATTGATATATTTTTTATTTCCACCCCTTCTTTTAGTTGTGATTGTGGTTTTTTAATACTAATCTCTATTGATTGATTTACTTGTGGCGTTGGTTTTATTTTTAGTTTATCTAAAACTGCTGAAGCCATTTATATTATATGTATAAAATTAATATATTAATTAATTTTATACTAATTTTATATTAATTTTATACTAATTTTATACATTATAAAAACATAACATATAATAAAATAACATAATTATGAAGAACACATCTCACATATTTCATTATCGTCAATTATATTATTATCATCATTATTCGTATTGTTTGTTGGCGCAATTGTAAATTGCTGTGTTTGGTGTTTAGGTTTTCTTCGTAAATAATACATACCCGTTTTTAATCCTAATTTCCATGAATAAAAATGCATAGAGGTAAGTGCATTATAATTTGGGTCTTCCATCCATAAATTTAAACTTTGGGATTGACAAATATAAGCACCTCTATCAGCAGCCATATCAATAACATGTTTCATAGGTATCTCCCATACAATTTTATATTTATCTTTTATTTTTTGAGGAATACACTCAATGTGCTGAATGCTACCTTTATTTAAAATAATATTATCTTTTAATTCATCATTCCATAACCCAATATTATTTAATTCGGTCATTAAATGTTTATTAGGAATCACAAAATCACCAGCAAGAGTGCGACGACTATAAATATTACTGGTAAAGGGTTCAAAGCATTCATTATTTCCTAATATTTGCGATGTTGAAGCGGTAGGCATTGGCGCAAGAAGTAAAGAATTACGAATACCATATTCTTTAATACTCTCTTTTAATTTATTCCAATCATAACGTGGAGGGGTCTCGTTTGTCGGCGTCGTCGGCGTCGTCGGTGCCGTTGTCGTGGTTTTATTCCACATATCAAATTGTAAAATTCCTTTTGAAGCAGGACTACCTTTAAATGAACTATATGCGCCTAATAAATTTCCATCTAATTTTTCAATTTCCTCATCAATGACTTCTAATTCATTCATTAATGTTGTCATTTTATTTTCATAATCGCTATTATCGCTATTATCGCTATTATCGCTATTATCGCTATTATCGCTATGATGTTTATCTTGTTTATCTTTGTATTCTTTAATTTCCTTCATTCCATTTTCTAATCGTTCTTTTGAAATTTCATTAGAACGTTCTAATGCAGCGTGATACATGGTTTCAAAAATATATTTATTCACTACTTTTGCTTCGTCACTATGAAATGCAATATCCATTAATGCAAATACATCTGCTAAACCTTGCACACCGATACCAATTGGTCTATGTAATAAATTGCTCTTTTTTGTTTTATCCGTTGGATACAAATTAATACTAATAATCTTATTAAGGTTTGTTGTTATTATTTTAGTAACCTTATGCAATAATTCGTAATTAAATGTTTTATCCGGAGAGACAAATTTACTTAACCCAATACTTGCTAAATTACATACGGCACTTTCATTTTCATCACTATATTCAATAATCTCGGTACATAAATTACTTGATTTAATCACGCCGATATTTTTCTGATTGCTTTTTTCATTGGCTGCATCTTTATATAATAAATAAGGTGTTCCTGTTTCCATCTGACTATCTAATATTTTAAACCATAAATCTCTTGCATCCATTATTTTCGTAGCCTTTCCTTCGCTCATGTATTTTTCATATAATGTATTGAATTCCTCGCCATAACAATCCGCAAGACCAGGGCATTCGTGCGGACAAAATAAACCCCATTTTTCGTTTGTTTTTACCTTTTCCATAAAAAGGGATGGAATCCATAACCCAAAAAATAAATCTCGGGCTCTCATCTCTTCATCACCGTGATTTTTTTTTAAATCCAAAAAATCATTTATATCTGCGTGCCAGGGTTCTAAATAAATCGCAAAGCTGCCATTTCTTTTTCCACCACCTTGGTCTACATATCGCGCAGTCATATTAAAAACTCTTAACATTGGCACAATTCCGTTACTTGTTCCATTGGTCCCCTTAATATGTGTCCCTGATGCCCGTATATTATGAATATGCAGACCAATTCCGCCAGCTCCTTTGGAAATCTTTGCACATTCTTTTAAGGTATTATAAATACCATCGATACTATCATCTTCCATCCCAAGTAAAAAACACGAACTTAATTGCTGACGGCGTGTGCCCGCATTAAATAATGTTGGGGTTGCATGAATAAAATATTTATTTGAAAGCATATCATATGTTTCCTTTACTAAGTCAAACTTATTTCCATGAATCGCTAATGCTACACGCATAAACATATGCTGCGGTCTTTCAATAATTTTTTTATTAATACTCATTAAATATGCTCGTTCAAGTGTTTTATATCCAAAATAATCAAAATAATAATCGCGTTCATAATCAATCATGCTGTTAATAACATCTTTATGGTTTGATGTTAAACTCCACAATTCATCACTAATTAAAGGATGATGAACATGATGGATATCCTTAAAATTATATAATAGTTCCATCGCTTCAGAAAAAGAAGACACCGTATTTTTATGAGTATTAGATATAATGATACGGCTTGCTAACGTCCCATAATCCAAATGTTTAGTATAGAGAGATATACATTGTTCAGCAGTTAATTCATCAATTATATGTGTAGGAATATTTGGATACAATTGATCAATCACTTTCATTATTAATTGTGTATAATTAACAACTAACGGCGGAGTTGCAGATAAACCTAATAATTTTACTCTTTTTAAAATTTTATCAAATGAAATATCTTCATATGTCCCATTCCGTTTTATTACCTGCATGTCTTCAATTTCATTTGTTTTTGGATTTACAGACGAAGATGAAGACAAAGAAGACATCATTAGTGTTATATAGTTATTTAATAATAAAATTTTAAATCATTATTTTATTATTAGATTATTTTATTATTAGATTATTTTATTATTAGATTATTTTATTATTAGATTATTAGATTATTAGGCAATACACGGAAAAATTGCTTTACATGTTTTTTTAATATTGGGTTGAAACATAATTAACTTTACACACGTTTTAAATAATCTCTCAAAAGATGCTTTTTTAGTTTCTCCCTCCTCGCCTTCCGGAAATAATTTATAATGAGTTATAATATATTCATATAATGAATTAATACTGTTTTCTAATTGTGGTAAAGTTAATTTTTTTTGTTCACTTGTTGAAATTAATTCGGTAATCAGTAGAAGAATTTCAGGAATATCAAATTCATCAATCTTACCATCCTTCATTATACTTTTAACCGTCGTATCGATTTTTGTAAGAAAACTAACATTATTAGACATATCCATTATATTATAGTTTTATATTATAATTTTATATTATAATTTTATATTATAATTTTATATTATACATTATTGCAATATAGTAATATTAAATATAACATTTCCTTTCTTTTTAATATTATAATTATTTTTAGTATTTATTAAAGAAATCCCTTTTCCATACAATACATATGTCTGTTTTTTTTTAATTTTTAATTCTTTCACAGGAATTTCATATGTATGTATTAAGCCTATTTTTACCGAAAAAAATTCTTCTTTCAATAAATCTTTGATTGATACAATAATAACATTTACATGTAAATTATTATTATGATCTATTATAATATGTTCGGGTAATTCAGGAACACATTTAATTATAAGAGATATATTATTATCTTTAATTGTATCAGATGATTTATTATCATCCTCCTCCTCCTCTTCCTCTTCCTCCTCCTCTTCCTCTTCCTCTTCCTCTTCCTCTTCCTCCTCCTCCTCCTCCTCTTCCTCCTTCTCCTCATTATGTTGATTTGGTGTTGAGTTAAATGTATTGGAGCTATCCAACGTATCCGCCGATGGATTGGATGAATCATTAAAATCAAATATTAATTCATGATGCCAGGTTGGCATATAATATTTTTTCCCTAAATATTCAATTTGCGTAATATCATTATTAAATATATTTTCAATTGTTGGATTTATTATAAATACTTTATCATTTTGTGTTTTTTTTTTAACAACTAAATGCATTGATTCAACAAATTCTTTTTCCAAGCCTAATAATTCATAGTAATCGTCGATGTATTGTAATAAATTCATAGCCGTATTTTTATTTAATCCTTCAAAAGCTGACAGTGATATATCTTTTATATTTATTTTAGATACAAGTTTATCAATACATTCTTTAAATTTAAAAAACGTATTGTCATTGTTGGCATTGTTGGCATGACTTGAACTCGGATATTGGTTATTCATTTCATTCTCTATTTTTAAATAGGACTCCAACAATGAATATGCTTGATTTATTTCCTGGAATTTTTCATTACTGTTCATATCTTCAAGATTACGGTCAGGATGATATTTAAGGGCACATTTATAATATGCCTTTTTAATTACTTCTGAAGTTGGTAAAGAAATATTACTGATTAATGATTGATGTGGATTGTCTTTACAAAGTATAGGTATTTCTAATATATCACACGCTTTGTGTAAATTCATTGATTTGGTTAATTAAATATACTATATAATTCTCTAAATGGTAAATTGGTCTATAATTATTATTATAATAAAATAAAAAGGATTGTGTTTTAATAATTATATTATCTACATTAGTTAGGTTTATCTTATTTGAACTTATTAATTTATAGAGTATATACCAAATACAGTCTGTAATATTTAAATTATAAATTAAAATATCATATAAATGTTCTCTTAATTGCAAAAAATCCAATGTTTTGATATCATTCATTGGCTTTATAATTTTATTACAAATAATATCATATAAATGAATTGTTTGGATATTTAATTCTAATATATGTTTAATATTTGTAATATCCATTAATTTTACATTATTTTTTAGTTTTGTTTTAAGACATTTATTATAGGATAACCTGGAAGGTCTGGGTACATTTATTACTTGACAGCAATTTAATATATTTGTAGGAATAAAACTAATATGTTCAGTTAAAATAATAAATTTTACACTATAAGTATTACCATAGGTTGTTTGCATATAACTATATAAATTTTCTAATAAATCATTATGAATCTCATGGAAATTTTTACATACAATAAACCCATATTTATTTGGACGAGTTAATAAAATATCAATAATATGTGTGTATATTTCATTCCATAAAAGTTTTGATTGACATCCTAATAAAGCCATATCTATTTCAAAATGTATATCACTAATTTTATATGAATAAATCGATTTATTAAAAGTAATACTAATTTTTTTTTCATATTTTAATTCAGACCCACTATAACTTTTGATGAATGATAACATTTGGGTATATTTACCTACCCCACTTGGTCCATAAAATATCATGTTTTTTAATTCACTCATATTTTTAGGAATTTTTTTGTATTTTTCGGCAAGTTTTGGATGAAGATTTGCTTCATTTATATTTTTAATATAATCATCAAAATTTATATTTCCTAATTTCATTTATTAATCTATTATTAATTATTTGTATTTATTTATAATATTATATAATTATTAATATTAATCTTTATTTGTTAATAAATACAAATAATTAATAAATTATAAGAAAAATGGATTTGACGAATAATGATATTCATGATATTCATGATATTCATGATATTCATGATAATACCGATGAATCAGCTATTATAAAAAATATATTTGACACGTTAACCTATTATAAAAAAACAACACATCCAAACATATCAGAAGTATGGATGAATTATATAGAAAATAAAATATATAACAAAAACTTAAATGCCCAAGAATTAGTAGTTCAATATAACAATATGATTAACATAATAAAAAATTATCCAGATATGTCATTAATTAATATATTATTATTAAGTATTATGACAAAAACATTTTAATCATATACCTATAACCCTATAACCCTATAACCATATAAATATAATAATATATAAATATAATAATATATATATATAAATATTACTACTATAAACTTTGTATAACTATAAGATAAATATTATGTCGGAAAATCAGTCATCCTCGTCAAAACTTAAAACAGTAATGGATAAATTAGAAAATAATGCGTTACAAAATGTAAAACAATTGCAAAAAAAAGAAGGAATTATTCCAAATGGAGATAATTTAATCTCTTTAATGCAAAAAGAAGCCGATGTATTTAAAAAAGAAATGGGGCGTCCTATGACCTATTCAGAAATGCGGGAAATGTTTGGTTAAACCTTAATAAAAATTAAATATTATAAAACATGACATAAAAATATCAAAATATAATTTTAATAACTTAAACATATATGAGTTTAATATATAATTAAAATTATAATTTTTATTAAAAATAAAAATAAAAATAAAAATAAAAATAAATAATGAATATATTACTTCCTATAGATCAGTATGTAAATAAACATATTTGTTTTACTCGGCCAGTTAAAAATATAATAATTAACAATAGTAATTTTATTGGTATAATATACTCTAATAATACAATTGTATTAAATTATATATATTTTCATTTTACTATATTTTTTTCTTCTATCGATAAATATTTTAATAAATATAATTATGTTTTTGATATTAATTCAAATAAAAACAAAGAATATATTAAACAAATTATTAAAATAGAGTTTGATATATTAACAAAAATTAATATTTTAAATAAACAGCCCAAATATAAACTGAAAGAACATATACAATCGGGGATTGTAAAATTATATAATGATAATAATAATAATATAAATGAAAACACTAAATTATTAATTAAAATATCCGGTATATGGGAGAACGACGTCAAATATGGTATTATATATAAATTTATACTGGCATAAATAAATAAAAAAGAGATTAAATCCCTCTCCAATCATTATTCAAAACGGAATAAACCATAGACACCTTAAATTATTTTTCACCTAAACTTGTTCTATGCTGTCATCGGGGTGAATTCCATAAAATTCAAAATACTCCAAAAAGTTACAAACCATTTGGCCCAATTCTTTAATTGGATGATATGGATAATTCTCCACTGCGTCATGTGCCCGCTGTTTCAAGTTAAATCGTATTTCAATATCTGAACAAAGCATCCGCTTTCCATCTGGTTTTAACATGCGACTGAAAATTTGGCACCAGATGTCTAATTGCCTATCGCGGTTTCCTATGACGTTATTGTTTAAAAGACAATTTATAATATTATATACTTCTTTAATTACCTCGTTGTTCTGTTTCATTACCTCGTTGTTCTGCTGTGCCAATGCCGCCATTCTGTTTGTTTTCGTTATATATTTTTGTTTTCGTTGGGTTGTTGTATGTATTGCCTTAGTATAAAAAGCATTTCAATTTAGTAGAGTATAAAATAGAACTAAATCTATTATTCTTTATTCTTTATTCTTTATCCATCGGTTGAAAAAAAGGTTAATATAATATTATTAATCCCAATAAAAATAGCATTTAAAATACCTAAAAAGTAAGATATATAAGTATATTTATTTGGTTTTTCATCCTGCGACAATGATATAAAAAGAACAATTAATTGCGATAATATAAGAAAAGAACTTATATTAGAATATTGATAATATTCTGCTGAAATGTTGCCTTTATTAATTTTTTTATAATAGGTTGCATTTAATACAATTAACCAAGCCAATAATAATATCATTACAATCGTCGGTAACGAAACATTAATTAATTTTTTAATAAAATCAAATAATCCACTTTGGGTTCCATCTGTATTATTCGTAGCAAATGAAAATGATATTAATAATATTCCGATGAGCGATAATATAACGGTTCCATATCCCCATATAGTTGTAGTTGCATGTCCAGAATTTCCATCGATAGAATTATTATTGCCCAAAAATAATTTAATTAATATACCTACTAATGTAAAACCATACATAATATTTACATCATATTTTATGTTAGACCTCATAATAATATATTATAATAATATATTATTATTTTTTAATAATATTACATTTTAATAATATTACATTTTAATAATATTACATTTTAATAATATTACATTTTAATCTTATGGGTTTCTTTAATCCATTTTTTAAGTACATCTATGTTACACATTTTATAATCATCACTAAAGCCATTTAATTTCATAAATTTTGGTTGTTTCATTGTTTTCTTTTTATAAAATATATAATCGCCAAATTTTCCTGTTCTTATTGTGATATCGTCTGTTATTTTACGCAGGATTAATGAAGTAGGTTTTATCATTTGGTCTTCATTATTTTTATTTAAATCGGTATTTATTGTTTCTATTATTTCTATTATTTCTTCTAATGAAATATTATTCATATTTTTAGTTTCATCCAAGTATTCCTTTATTGATTTTGTTAACTCACCCCATTCTATATATAATCCAAATTTTCCATTTTTTAATATTATTTCGTGTTCCTTATATTTACCAAGCGCACGCCCATTAAAATTCAGGTTCGTTTCGTCTAATATATCACTTAATAAATAGTCGCCTTTTTTTAATTTATCTATATCAATGTTTTGTTTTACCTTTTTAAAGGTAACCTTATCATTTCTTGTGCATTTTATAACCGGACCATATTTTGCTATAATATAGTCGTGTTCATCGTCAATTTTTATTGATATAGAAGAAGATTGTAAAGTATGTTGGTCCATTTCATTTGTGCCCATTTCATTTGTGCCCATTTCATTTGTGCCCATTTCATTAGAAAGTTCTTTAATGATTTTCATACATTCGTGACATAACTCGTGCCATACTTTATTACCCTTTGCAATCATATCTAATTGGTCTTCCATATTTTTTGTATAAGAATATTCAAATAAATTTCCAAAATTTTCTAATAAAAATTCAATAACTAATATACCAACCGGTTGAATTATTAATTTATTTTTTTCATTTCCAATTTCACGCTTAACTTCAATTTCCGATAATTCATCATCGACTAATTCATAATCAACGCAAATCATTTTAATACCTTCTACATTATCCTTTTTAACATATCCGCGTTCTTGTATTTTATCAATTAACGATGCAAATGTTGATGGTCGTCCAATACCTTTTTTTTCTAATAATTGCACTAATTTAGACTCTGTATAATGTGATTTTATTCCTTTTATTGCAACTTTTGCAAATAATTTTTTATATTCTATAACATGACCCTTTTTTAAATTTTTTAAAAATATAAAATTATTATTATTTTCTTTTTCAAATCCTCTTACTACCTTCCATCCCGGAAAAACAATTTGCTCACAAATATATTTATATACCGGTTTTTTATTTTTTATATCATTATTATTATCATTGTCATTATCATCCATATCGCTATTATTATTAGTATCATCCACAACGCTATTGTTATTGCAATTATCAATATTAATATTAATTTCGGGAGCAGTAATTGTGCATGTAATGCTTTTATAAGATGCCGATTTCATGCAACTTTCTAATGCATTATTCCGTATTAATTTATACATTCTTATTTCTTTTGAAGAGTATTGGGCTTGTGGAACCTCTACTAAGTTAATATTTGTTGGACGAATCGCTTCATGCGCTTCTTGTGCATTTGGTTTTAAATTTTCACATGAATTATTAAGTTTTGTTTTTTTGGTTGTTTTTTTTGTCGCTTCTTTTGTCGCTTCTTTTGTCGCTTTTTTTGAATCCAACGTTAAATCGTTAATAGATTCGTGTATATAATTTTTACCATATTCTTTTGCTATATAGTTTGATACCTTTTCAACAAAATTACCACTGTAAGTCATACTATCTGTTCTCATATACGTAATATGTCCTCCTTCATACAATTTTTGACATAGCTGCATTGTTTCTTTTGGCGACGTATTTAATTCATTGCTTGCTTGTTGTTGTAATGACGATGTGGTAAATGGTAATGGTGCTTTTTTAACAGCATTACGATCATTGCTATAATCATATATGTGTTTATGATTAACCGAGCTTTCTAAAAATGCAGTTATGTTGCTTTCATTCGTGTGGTCATAATTTAGTGAAAATTGTATATTTTTTGAAGTAAATACACCAGTTGTATTATAACATTTCACCCCTGGTGAGCTTTTAATTTCTTTATAATTATCATATATTAAACGGAGTGCAGGCGTTTGGCATCGTCCAGCCGAAAGCCCATTTTTACTATTTTTTGCTATATTTTTCCATAAAATAGGTGACAACTTATAGCCAACTAATAAATCTAATATTTGTCTTGCCATTTGCGCATGCACTATATTCATATTCAGTAATATCGGATTTAATACCGCTTTTTTTATGGCCGTTTCCGTTATTTCATTAAAAACAATACGTTTTGTTTTAGTAATTGGTAATTTAAATATATCACAAATATGCCAAGAAATAGCCTCTCCCTCACGATCGTCGTCTGACGCTAACAATACTTCTTTTGCATTTTGTATCATTTTACGGATTTTATCTATTTGTTTTAATTTATCTTTACATTCTTTAAAGGTAGGTTTAAAATTATTATTCATATCTATAGAGTCTAACCCAGATAATTCACGTAAATGACCATAGCTTGATATGCACTTATATTGGTCTCCTAAGTATGACTCTATCTTTGCACATTTTGCAGGGGATTCTACTATTAGTAATGTATAAGGGTTCATCGTATATATTTTGATTCTATATATATATTGATTCTATATGTATATATACAATTTGATTCTATATATGTATATATTATTTTATTTTATATTTATTCTTGAATAAAATAATGTTTTATTAATTCAAAATTATCGGTTGACCTGAATATATTTATAATATCTGCATTCGTATATTTGCCTTCAATTTCAGGCAAAATACGATTGTTTGATATATTCCAAAATTTTTCTATCATTTTATCAATATCATAGCATGAACACTTTTGGAAATTAATTTTAATATCAATACGACCAGGTCGTATAAGTGCTTCATCTAAAAAATTTATTCTATTCGTTGTCATAATAATAATACGACCACTGCATTCATTAATACCATCTAACATATTCAATAAATAGGACAAGTTGTTATTTTTATTTATTGTTTTTAATAAATTATTAGAATTGTTAGAATTGTTAGAATTGTTGGAATTGTTAGAATTATTGGAATTATTAGAATTAAATTTTAATATATTATTTAATATTCCCATATCACTTGTATGACCAGTCTCAGCCTCAGTATTTGGTTCATTTTCTATAGCAGTGTCGTTTTTTTTTAAATCTCTCTTTTTTACAATATCACCAAGGGCATCAATATCCTCAAATATTAAAATTCGTTGATTTTGTGGAATGATATGAGTGTCATTAAGTTCTTCCTTATAAATTATATTTTGTAACTCGGTAAAATCCATACAATCATTTAATTTAATATCAATGCCGTGCCGACCAGTATGATTCATAAGTTGTTTAATAAAACGCGTTTTACCGCACCCTGGCTCTCCGTATAATAAAATACCCAAATTATAAGGAATTCCTTTTTTTAAATACCATGATTTATTATTTACAAAAAAATTTATTTTACTAATAATTTGGTCCATATTTTGGAAATAACTATTTTCAAAGGTAATCGATGATTCCCATTCAATAGAATCAATTATTAAGCTACTTTTTTTAGATTTATTATTATTAGATCCAATATTAAACATATTACCGTCATTTGATATTGTAATAAATAATTGTTTTTCATTTGATGACTGCTTTAAAAAATCCTTATATATAACAACTTGTTTATTAATCCATTCTTGTAATTCTGATAACGAATATTTATAAGAATAAATTTTTAATATATTATAATCAACCATTTCGGTAATTTGTTGATTTTTACTTTTTTCTTTTTGTTCATTACGTATTTTTCCATAAATATTATCTGCAATTTTAAACTCTTTATACTGGTCCACTAAATAAAAACTACGTTTTTCAACATCATCCCAATCAAAATCAGGGTCTTCTTTTAATTGAAATATAGTTTCATTGTTGCATTTTGCCAAATAATGCATTAATGCCCGAAATTTAATTGTTCTTTGTTTCGTTTCAGTTGAAATTATAATACTATTCATTTTACCGTTTAATTTACTTTCAAACCATTTCATGCAAAATGTATTTAAGTTTTTCTTATCAGTGTTGCTAACTAAAAATATAAAACAAATGAATACTAAACAATCAATCCAGATAATATCGGTTTTCATTATTTCAAAAAAATTAGTTGCTTGTTTCATTATCATTGGAATAATAAAATAATCAGGTGACATTTTATACACCACGTCGTGTGATTCAAACTAAATTAATTATTAATTTAAAATAATTTAAAATAATACTATTTGGGGGTACATGTATATATTATTATGCATTTATATTATTATGCATTTATATTATTATGCATTTATATTATTATGCATTTATATTATTATACCATAAAAATATCGTTATACTGTATCCAAATATTGAATAATGTCATTTAATGTAATATTAACATCATCATTAATAAATATTTTTACATTGGATGCTATATGGGCCGATAATTTACTTTCTATATAAGTATCCCAATTATTTAATTTATCTTTATCTTCGTTTCTTTTTCTTTCTATTAGTCTTTTTTTAATATTTTGTGGGGACGCATTTACCATTATATATATTAATTCAAAATGAACATTATACTCTTGTAATTTGCTGTTTAGTTCATCCAATATTTCATTGGATTTAAATTCATTTGTAAATGGAGAGATACATATACTACTTATACCTAAGTTTGCGTGTTCATATCCTAACTGAAATACCGTATCATATTCTAAATTTCTAATATTATTATTATAAAAAGATGTATTTCGGTCATATTTATAACTCATTTCAGAAGTAATAAAATTTGTAAACTTATCACATATTAGGTCTTTGTCAAAAAATGGGATTTTATAATTTTTTGCAATTTCCTTTCCTAATGTTGATTTACCTGAACCAGGTTGCCCTCCTAATAAAATCATTTTATTAGTAATTTTAATAGCCATTATACTTATTTATTTTTGGTATATTTATACTCTTAAATATAATATATTTATACTCTTTTACTTTTTTAAATTTTTATTTATTTTATTTAATTGTGTTTTGTAATCCTTCCAGGAAATATTTTTCGGAGCAGCTAATGGTTCATCAATAGACTTAAACACTTTTCCATTTTTATCTATTTTTTCAGCCTTAGGCAATTCCTTATCAATATATAAACTCTTTAATACTTTGCCAAATTCAAACGAACCTTCATGTTGGTCAAGCTCGCCTGTTTCTATTTTTTTAATTATACTTAATAGTGTATCTAAAACCCGAATATCATCAATTTCATTATTTTTAAGCTTAAGATAAATTGAATTGTAATGAGTATAAATAAAATTACATTGCGACTCACACATTTTTTCAAATTGCGAAGGATTTGATTTACTTAATCTACTATATTTTTCTTTTAATTTTAAAAATGTAATCACATCGTTTCGTATTTTATCACTATGATTCTTATTTCTAATATTTTCTGTATTATCTTCTACACCATTTTCTTTTATTAATTTATTGAGTTGTTGTTTTTGTTCAGGATTCATTTTATATATAATTTATATTTATTAATAAAATATATACTATTATTCATAATTAAACATTATTATTTAAATATTAATTTATTATTTATATTTATAATTTATAATTTATAATTTATATTTATAATTTATATTTATATTTGTCCAATAAATTAAAAGTATCATAATTTCTAAAAGCTTCAAGTGTAAACTGAACGCTAAAAGAAAAAAATACAATCCATAAAAATGACTCAATATTTAATGGATAATTATATATAGATCCCGTTAATATTAAAATAATTATTCTAATTGTATTGGATACTAACAATTTTTTTAAAAAATTAGGAATCGGTTCAAAGGCATATCCAATACTCATACTAATAACTATTAATAAAAAGGAACGCATTGGTTCCATTTCAATGAAATTTTTAAATATAGTAAATATGTTATATATAGTACCGTTTATATTACTCTTTTTAATCATTTATTGTTGTTATAATATATAATTATAATATATTAAAATATTATTAAAATATTATTAAAATATTATAAAAATATAAAAGGATTATATATATATATATATATATATATATATATATATAAAATATTTTAATACATACTATTATTTATTATAATTATTTATTATGGTAAAAGAGGTTGAATTATTTGACTGGATCGTCAATGAAAAAAATGTTAGAGGAACGCGCATGAATGATAATGGGCTATGGTTACATACAAGTGCAAAACCCACCTATTTTGATCCCATCACCCGAATACTTATTTTAGAGGATAAAAGTAAATATTTATTACAAAAATCAACTATTTGTAAAGCCTTAGGAATTAATAAAAATTCGGATAAAATATTATCTAATTTACCTCTACCATCATCATAATTATTTTATTAATTTATTATACAATTATTATAATACTAAAAATTGAAATATTATTAGTATTATAAATAATCGTAAATATCTACACTCATATATAGCTTATCAGCTATCATAATTAAATATAATAAGTAAAAAATGGCGACTGCTACTAAACAAATTACGATTAATCCCATGTATGGAACCGAAGAAGGATTAGAATTTATTCCTAATCCCCAAGATTTGGCTTTTATTAAAGAACAAGCCGAATTAGGAAATTTTAAAATGGCATTTCATCTTCATTCCGTTGATTGTGCTGAAATTTATGCGGTTTTTAACAACGATCAATGGACAAACCATGTAGATTTATATAGATATATTTGTTTACAACGTAACAATAAAGAGGAATTATATAATTTACTTATTGAAGGCCAGTTTGATATTGGTATTGCACGATTCGGTAGTTATCATATTATTAAAGAGATTACACCTTACTTTCATGATGATAATAATGAAATTCGTATGCACTATGAAGGTCCAAAAGATGATTCGGGTAATATCGCTCATCGCTCCATTTTATACGGCAGTGATGTATTTGAAGATATTATAAATAAAATGAATGAATAAATAAAATAAAAAATTAATTTAATGTTCTGAGATTATTAAAACTAATCATATTCGGTAAATCAATTGTATCATATTTAATGTAACTATAAATATTATTACTTGTATAATTATTACTGGTTGAATCAAAAAATAAGTTTATATCGTATGTAAATAATTTATGACTATCATAAACAATCATATTATTAAACATTAATGCATATTTATTATTATATTCAATCATCTCAAACTGATTATTTACGTGTGGTTTTAATTTCATATTATTATTAAAATTTAATTTAATATCATTACTATAAATAGTAACCATTCCTTCCCTCCAAAAATCATTTTTTAATAAATTAATATTTACAATTTGTTTGCGCCATCCATTATAACCCGCTTTAATTAAAAAAGAACTCATTTATACAAAAATTATAATATAAACCGATATATGGAATTATATTATAATACATACATCGTTTTATATTATATTTATAATATATATTATATATACTACATTAATTAATTAATAATTAATTAATAATTTCTAAATCATGCACATTCCAATACTCACAAGAACCATCAGGGATAGGGCGTTTAATTATAAAAGGTATTTTTTTTTGTTCTAATTCCATTAAAGCAATTAAATACCCATCCATAATATTATTAGGAATATCAATAAACGGGATAGACCCTGAATTTATTTGTTTTGCTCGTTGTCCAATAATACTGGTTTTTTCATATTTGGTTAAAAATGGAACAGTTTTATGTAAATCATCTATAATAACACCATCTGTATTTCGTGTAATACGAGACATCGCTTTTACTTCCTCGTAATTATGTATTTTACATTCGGGATGAAATCCCTCAATAATATTATCACGTATTTCATTATCAAATTTTTGTAAATAATTTTCATCATCACTATCATCATCACTATCATCATCATCATCATCATCATCATCATCGTCACTATCAGCACCACCAACAATAGAAGAAGCACCACCAACAATAGAAGACATTGATAATTTATTATTTTTTAATTCTGAATTAAATTTATTGTCATTATAGTCACTCTCTTCTTCTTCATCATTATTGTTCATCACATCATCATCATCACCACTATCCTCATCATCGTCATCGTCATTATCATCATCATCAATATTAAAGCTATTATCATCCTCATCGCTATCATCGTTCTCATTTAAATCATCCTCTTCATCAATCTCATTGCCACTATAATTAATTATAGGAATATTTTTTTTATCATTTTTATTTTGTGGAAATTTAAATGATGGTTGTTCTAAAATAGACATTTGGTATTATTATTAATATTATTATATTAATACTACTTATAATTTATACTTATATTTATATTTATATAATATTAATTCAATTTTAATTTTAATTTATAATTATTGAATACTGTAATTATTTAATACTATAACAACTTAAGATTATAACATATATCTATTTATATAATATTAATTTGCACGTGTACTAAAATTATAAAATTATAAAATTATAAAATTATAAAATAATGAATAATGATATTATAATCACAAAAGAAACAATTAAACGAATCATTAATGATATAAAAGTTATAACGAAACACCCTTTAACCGAACACGGTATTTATTATATGCATGATGATACTGATTTATTAAAAGGAAAAGCATTAATTATTGGACCAAAAAATACACCATATGAAAATGGATATTATTTATTTGAATTTATTTTTCCATCAAATTACCCTTACTCCCCACCTAAATTAATATATTATACAAATGACGGAAAAACACGATTTAATCCTAATTTATATAAATGTGGAAAAGTATGTTTATCTATTTTAAATACTTGGAGAGGCGAACAATGGACTTCCTGTCAAACAATTACAACAATATTACTTACTTTATGCACAGTTCTAAATGAAACACCTATATTAAATGAACCCGGAATAACCAAATGCCACGATGACTATCATAATTATCATAATATTATAAAATACAAAAATTTAGAATTTGCTGTTCTTATGATATTAAAAAACGAAACATTTATGACAAAGTTTAATGATTTTCTTCCTATAATGAAACAACATTTTATTGATAATTATGATAATAATATGAATACAATTAATAAAGAAATTAAACAACTATCTTCAAACTATATAATTAATACTAATATATATTACATGACTACAAATATTGATTATCCAGCATTAAAAATAAAATTTAATGACTATTATGAACATCTTAATCTGAAATAATTAGGCAATTATTATATATGCAATTAGGTAGTATCAATATTTGTTTTCCATATTTTATCACATACCGTGCATAAATAAATATACTTCATATTAATATCATCATACCTAATATAAATAACCTCACGAATCTCCTCGCCGTTCTCTAAATTACTTTTACACGAATTATTAGGACACTTTATCGTATTAATTCTTGGTAACGTTGAATCATGTTTTGTATATTCATTTATAATATGGGTATAATTTTGTTCATTACGTTTAATGTGTGTAGTAGATACGCATATATTTTCATTTGTGATTGTATCATCTTCATGCCCGCAATTTCTACAATAATATATTAATTTATTTGAAACATCTTCACTTGCTTCAGCACTATTTGAGACACTACCGTCGTCTTCATTCAAATCACCAACACTTAATTTAAGATAATACATATTATGACATTCTGAACAAAAATGCATTTTTTTTATTATTATACTTATAAATTATATTTATAAATTATACTTATAAATTATATTTATGTTTATACTTATAAATTATATTTATTGTTTATACTTATAAATTATATTTATTGTTTATACTTATAAATTATATTTATTGTTTATGTTTATATATAATATTAATTCAATTTTAATTTATATTATATTTTAGTTTTTAGTTTTTTGTTTTTTAGTTTTTTGTTTTTTTGTTTTAATGTTTTAATGTTTGCTTTTATATGGTCCGATATTGCATTTTTTCTTATATATATAAACTATATTGGTAATCCATAAACCACCAAGAAACCAAAGAATTAAGCCTTCTATTAACATTTGCTGATCAAAATGTTTATTACATTTAAATAAAATATACCAAGCATAAAACATCGGAGCCGTAAATATTAAAAACAAAAATATTAATATTAACACCCAAATCACTTTTGCAGCACCTTTTTTATTTTTTGCCGGGTTTGTTACTTTTTTTTTTCCATTTTCAAAGGATTCTTTTTTGGTAATATTATTATGAATTTTATTATATAAACCATCAGACGCTTTTGTTACAAAGTTAGGAACCATATTATATTATACACTAAGAAAATAAAAATAATATAAAATAATATAAAATTATGTTATTTTTATTTTATTTATTTTGTGCGTTATCGTTTTACAAACCCATTAATTTAAAGTTTAGTTAAATGTTTAATTAACTTTTTACCTCCATATATAACTCCAATTACTACAAATACACCAAAAAACTGTTTAAATATTTGATTATTAAAAAAATTTAATACTGAATTTAGTTCACTTGCATTAAATAATGTGGATACATGAGGGTCTTTTTTTACTAATAGCTCACCTGAAGACCCGGTAGGCAAACATTCAATATAAATATCATTATCATTTTGTGCATTCTTATTTGTTATAACAGATGGACCACTATTATTAAAAAATAACCCTGCTTCATTCACATTTTTTATTTGTTCATTTGATTCGGATATCATTTTGCTAAAGATATCAAATGTTTTTTGAGTCATAGTTAATGCATATTCTTTATTAAAAACAATAAAATCATTTTGACCATTTGAAGGCGGGTATGGTAAGGTTCCTGAATATGAAAAAAATGGTTTTTTGGGGATTAATTTATTTAATGTTAATGTTGAATTCGTTAACATTGTTTTTTGGCCAACCGAATTGGCCGTTTTAGACATTTCTGAAATTATACTTTCAAAAATACTTTTTGATTCATTGTTCTCTGAATTTTCAGAATAACCAACTACGATTGGTATACATACTAATAAATTATTCCCAGTTTGACTTTTATGAAAAATAATCATTTCGGCATCCACATGATTTCCAGCATACGTATGTAATGATTTTTTATATAATCTTATATCTCTTACTTGGTATTCTTCAGAATTGTATATTGTTTGTGGGTCATTATTATTTTCAATCGTCATATGAATGTATTGTCCTTTATTTACTATAAAAAGAGGACTTAAGGGATACTTATATTTATACTCACATTTCAGACTACACACATTATCATAATTATTTGTTATATTTATTGGAGATGTAGCAGTTATTATTGATGTTGTCATTATAATAAGAATATAATAAAAATATTTATAATATAATATTATTAATTATATATTATATTATTATATTATTATAATAATGCGCTTATCAAAAAAAAAGATACCGAAATTGCTAAAAAATAAAAACCAATCAAGAAAGAAAATTAAAGTTACAAAACAACAAAAACTTTCTTCTTTAATAAAAAATATAAACACTAAAACGGTTAAACCAGTAAAACGAAAAATAAATTTAAAATTTAAGACTTTAAAGCGGTATAATAAAAAAAATAAAAATAATAAAAATAATAAAAATAAAAATAAAAATAAAAAAGTTAGAGGAGGTGCGGGTTTGGTAGCGTCTACCGAAATTGATAAAATTAAAAATCAGTTATCTGCCTCTACCACAACTGAAGCCAAAAAAGCTTTATTAGATGAAGCTAATACTAAATCACTTGCGAATAAAACTAAAATTAACAAAGAATTAGATGATTTGAATACTGATTATGATTCTATGTTAAAGGAACACAAACAAGCAATTGAAAATTTTAATACGGAAAAGCAGCGCAATATAGAAAATGACGACGAAATTGAAGAAATTGAGCAACAAATAACTACTAATAAAGAACGTTTTCAAAAAATAGAAGATGAAACTACACTTCAACGGAGTCAAATAGAAAATGATATAAAAGAATTAGATATAGTATTAAAATTCATTCAAGGTGAATTGGATTTACTAAAACAGAGAGAAGAAGAAGAAGAAGAAGAAGAAGAAGAATCTGCAGAATCTGCAGAATCTACCATACCATCAAGACCTATCGATGATTCTAATGCAGATGATTCTTCAAACGATACAGTTAAAGGCGATGCTATACCCGAACCAGCATCATTAGAAGACGACATGAATTTAATGACTCAACAACAAGACACTATTAATGTATTAGAAACAGAAAAAATAAATGCTTTACAAGAAGCCGAAGTTGCATTAAAGATGGGTGACCGTTTAAAAACAAATATTGAAGAAATAACGAAGGAAAATGATATTAAAGAAGCAGCATTAAAACAACAAATTGATGAATTGACAAAAGAAATAGAATTTAAAACGACTTTATTAGAAGAAGAGCGCAATAAAGCAACTACATCATCTAATCAAAACGAAGGGATATCATTAGCGGATGAAATGAACGAAGTTGAGATGAATAAAACCGATTTAGAAACTACTAAAAAACAATTAACTATACATGAAATTAATGAAGCCGACTTAACCGCACAATTAGAAACTGCTAAAAAACAATTAGATACGTTACGGACTGAGACCAAAAATCAAGATCAAGCCGTAACAAATATACTATCTGAATATGAGAAATTAGCGCTTGAGTTAACTCAATTACAACAAGCTACTACGGATAGTAACGAAGAAGCGATTAAAACCTTAACCGATAATATTAATGCCTTAAATTCCGAATCCGAAGAATTAAAAAATAAAAATGACGATTTAACTCGTCAAACCGCCGCAAGTCAAGAAGAGAGTGATGAATTAAAACAAGAACTGGAAGATTTAAAAATGCAATTAACAGAAAACAAAATTACAATTGAAAATGCGGAAAGTAAATTAAATGAATTAACAACTTCGGGGACGGATGCTGAGACGAATACCGAGACGAATACCGAGATGGATGTCGGGACGGATGTCGGGACGGATGTCGGGACGGATGTCGGGACGGATGTCGGGACGGATGTCGGGACGGATGTCGGGACGGATGTCGGGACGGATGTTCAGAATCTCGACGTTGACGACGAAGAGGAACTTAATAATAAAAATCCAGGATTTAATCCCCCTGGTGATGATGGAGATGATGACGACGACGACGACAAAGGAGAACTCAATAATAAAAATCCAGGATTTAATCCCCCCGATGGAGATGATGATGGAGATGGAGATGATGATGACGACGACGACAAAGGAGAACTCAAGAATAAAAAATCAGGATTTAATCCCCCCGATGGAGATGATGATGGAGATGATGGAAATAATACTACACAAACATACCCTAATAATTTTAAAACTACAACCGAAATCAGACGGGATGACAACGATATGAATGAAATTGTTATAAAGGTTAAAGTTCCTAAAAATGCGATTTCAAATGTTTTAAATACAAAAAATTCAATTGAAGCACAATTAAAAGAAACGCTTATGAATGGCGGTTTTCTTAGAAAAACTAAAAACAAAAAAACGAAAAAAACGAAAAAACGAAAACTAAGGTATAATAGAATGACCAAACAACAACAACATAAAAAAACAAAGAATAAAAGAAAATAAACAACAACAACAACAACAACAACACAAAATTAATTAATAATTAAATGTTATATTGTTTTCAATAAATTCTATTAATTTAATTAATTCGGCATGAACTGTTTCCTGATTTTTATATTCATTTTTTAAATAAAATAACCCTTTGGTTATCTTATTTATTATTACATTATTTTCACGACGAAGAATAAGTAATCTTTCATCATTTATTTTACATAATGATTGTTTTACCATAATAATAAAACTATTATAATCATTTACCGTTTTTTGTAAAAATACTAATAATGTATGAATACTATCTCCATTTAAATAACGATGTAATCCTTGTAACCACCACCAGGACACATAGGTATTCTTACCGTTATCTCCTACACTTACTTTATGACCTGAATCGTGTAAAGATAAATCACTTAATTCACATAATCCATTAAATTTATTTTTAAATTTATTATTTGTAATAACCATATCATCAATATCAATATCAATATCAATAGGCATTCTTATTCTTACTATTATTACTATTATTATTATAGTAATATTTTTATATACAAGAATCTTTTATATATAAAAATACTCACTCATAAAAAAAATTGAATCTTGTCTTTTTTTCTTTTTTTCTTTTATTTATAATTTATTTATAATTTATTTATAATTTATTTATAATTTATTTATAATTTATTTATAATTATTGAATTACAATTCAACTAAGGTAAGCATTCGTTTTTCTTCGTCGCTGTATGGACAAAATAAGTCCAATTTCGCTTGCTGCAAGCTCGGCATAATTCGCATTACATAGGCAGTCGGTTCGGTTTCGGTTTCGGTTTCGGTCTTCAACTTCTTTTTTTCTAATAATTGGGGATGAAAATTCAAACTAAATTCTTTTACACGGGACCGCCAATTAACCATATGTAGTTTTGAATACATCGGCGGCATTTGTTCTAAACTAAGTGGAAACACTCCTTGTTCGTTAATGATTTTTAAAATTTCGGCACTCGGAAACAATGGACAATCCGGGTTGCTGGTAATACGGTATTTCATAAACAACCGATAAGTATTCATTTTTACTTTGGACGGTGTCACCGCATGGACAAGTTTTTCGTTAAATACAATTAAGTGATTTGGAGGGACACTGATTTTTTCTTTTTTTGAGTTGTATAAGGGTTTATCCGCGTTGGATATTTTCGCAAATCCCGCACCTACGACTTCTTCCATATGGGTGCTTGGAACACAAGTGAAGTATTGGGTATTCGTTTCGTCTAAGTTCACCCAGCCGCCATAAATGATATCTCCTTGTTCGCCGTGTGTTTTATTTTTTTTCACATTGGAAATATCACGGTGCCATGATTCAGGAGATACCGATGTACCAGGTTCTCGTTTCGCAAAGCGGTCTACGATGCACTCAATATATTTTCCACCGAATGCATTTTTGAAGTAAGGTATCATATATTTGTAGATAGAAAGGCGTAACTGTCGCACTTCTTCATGATGGAAACTGGACGGATTTCCAAAGGCACCAAATCCTCCCATTACATATTTGGTGGTGTCTTTGTCGGATATAATAAATTCTTTCTGCTCAGAAAGGAATCGGTCACGGTTAAAGTTTTTACGAATATATTCTGCGTAAGGAATCACTGTGACGCCTCGTTCTAACAATTGGCGCATATAGTCATCGCTGACAACAACACTTGATTCTTTGGGTGTATTCATTTTAGATAGTTAATTTAATTATAAATGAAGGGTGGGAGATTGGGTTGTATTGTAGTCCTAATACAAAAAGCAATTCAATTTTTTATAGTCTATCTAATCCAGATATTTTTCATTTATATATTTATAAAACTTGTACTAATATATAAATTACAATTAAGACGATGGTAATTAAGATGATGGTAATTAAGATGATGGTAATTGTGCTAACGCTAATTTAATAATACCAAGTGATGCTACATTATACTTTACAACAAGCGGCATATCATTTTCTAAATACATTTCAATTTGATTACACAAATTAGTACATTTAATAAAATAACTTAAATTTTTTAAAGAAAACTCACCTTGAATTATTTTACTACCTTCTTGTTTCTGAATAAATTCCATACTTCCATCTGCCTCGGACCGTCTAATTTCTGCAGTAGCAAAGGTTCCAACGCATTTAAAAATTAATTCAACACCATTACTGGTTCCAACAGATTTAATCTCAATCTTATCGGATATACAAGACAAGTCACGGATAATTTTTTGAAAATCCGATGAAGGTAAATTCAGAACTGATGAAAATTTTACATCAGGAATATTTAATTCTTCAGTATCAGGTTCAATTAATCGTAATTTTTGGATTTTATGTTGTTTAATCTCTCCATTTTCAAATTTAAGACCAAGAAATTGCACGATTCCATCAGTATAATCTTTTTCTTCTATATAAATGGTTAAGGTATCGTTATTGTCAATCGTATTAATTAATTTAAATAAATGAAACATATTTACACCTATAATTATTTTATCCATTTTACAATCGTACACTTCAAAATTAACAGCTTCAAGTAATAAATGCGCTAATATTGTGTGCGATTTATCCATATTAATGATTTTAATCCCTTCTTTTGTAAATATAATATTTGTTTCTAATAATATGTCTTTTAATGCGGTCATTAATGTCCTAAATGGCGCAATTTGAACGGTTTGGATGGTTAATATATTTGCATTAGTAATACTATCATTGTCGTTGTTGTCGTTCATTTTATAATATATGGTTTATAATAACAATTATTTAAACCTTTTAATTATTGTTGTTTATATTATTTATTTATTTATTTTATTTATTTTATTTATCAGTATAATAGTAAATCTTTCTAATTGAATGGTTAAATCACGTTAATTATTTATTTGCGTATAATATTTATTTAATTATTACTAAGAAATATTATACTTTATTATTATATTTAATGGATACTACTAAAAAAATGGATACTATTGAAAAAAAAATAGATGCTATATACGAATTACTTGTAAAATTAAATAGTAACATTGAAGATATGGATAAAAAAATAAATAAATTAAGTAATAATATAAATGATAGTTTAGTTCCTGAATGTAAAAAAATGGGTAGCCACATAGATTTTGTAGAAAATGTATACGATACTGTAAAATATCCATTAGGATATTTTTGTAACAAAATTAGAACACTTACAGAAACAAATACACAACAACATACATTAACCAATACCATAATCAAAAAGGAAAATAATGTTAATTAAACCCTTTTTTTTATTACCCATATTTTGTATGTATTACCCGGCTTATTAAAATTGAAATGTTTTTTACTATATTTTTATTCTTATAACCTCACATTAAACACTAAACACTCATTTTTAAGATGGATACTATCACTATGAGTGCGATGGAAACCGATATTAAACATGAGTTTCAGACCCTTATTACGAAACTGAACGATGATTTCATTGCGAATGCGATGACAACCGATATAAACAAAGAGTTTCAGCACATGTTAACGATTCTGAAAGAGGAATTTCAACGAAACCTCAATGGCGTTTTAGATAAATATATGTTACACACAGATATTAAGAAAGACGTTACTGAGAAAGACGTTAGTGATGAAGACGTTAGTGAGAAAGACGTTATTGAGAAAGACGTTATTGATGAAGACGTTAGTGAGAAAGACGTTAGTGATGAAGACGAAGAATTAGTGGAAGAATGTATTGACGATGATGATGAAGATGAAAATAGCGGTGGTTCGGTTAATCAAAAATTAGAAAAAAAGAAAACCCGCGGCCGCCCTAAAAAAAATAAGGATGTAAAATCTGTATTAGAAGTGGATGAAACTCATGATAACATCAAAGAGCAGCCCAAAGCCAAGAAGGAACCCAAAGAGCCCAAAGCCAAGAAGGAACCCAAAGAGCCCAAAGCCAAGAAGGAACCCAAAGAGCCCAAGGCCAAGAAGGAACCCAAAGAGCCCAAGGCCAAGAAGGAACCCAAAGAGCCCAAGGCCAAGAAGGAACCCAAA
>Ga0209308_10000770_pt1 | contig 31462 bp, 62 predicted proteins | sample COGITO_mtgs_1204_3_FD_184806 | JGI IMG/M metagenome (GOLD analysis project Ga0209308, IMG submission 184806) | Pelagic marine microbial communities from North Sea - COGITO_mtgs_120405 (SPAdes) (version 2) | ecosystem: Environmental > Aquatic > Marine > Epipelagic ... | reverse complement strand
TCCACCTCAATCCACACTCTCGCTCCACAACTCAGTGGCTTGTGTGGGCTATAGATGACCCTACCTAATTCTACACCATCTTTTGTTTTGATTATAGCCTCGTGGGCATAATTGTTTTCTTTATATGTTTTTACCGTCAATACTGGCTCGTCTGTTCCGTGCTTTGTGTTGCGCCTGATGACGTGCTGGTTGACATGGATTATCTTTTTCATGATAACTCCCTGACCTCAAACTCAGTGTAACATCGGTGGGATAATACCCAACTGCTCCCCTTCTTTTTGTACCCGGAGGTCACTTACGAGGTGACGCAGATGAGCAACTTTGCGTTCGGCAGCATTTACCTTTTCATTTTTGAGGGGCGGAAGAACCATTTCCAAGCGATTCTCAATGTTTCGAGCACGCAGGCGGCATGACTGCTCTGAGGGAGCGTAGTTCTTTTCATGATTGGCTTTGTAAGATGCACGAAACTGCTGGATAGTGGAGCAGCCGAACCATAGGCGGATAAATGTCTCGTCACTAAAGACGTCACAATCAAAATATTGCCCTTGCTTGTCTTTCACATTAACTTTGGTCCATTCCCCCGACTCTTCGCACTGTTCCCAATCATAGGTTTGGTACTTGGAATTAGGATCATAATAGCAGCCATGGCGGCCTGGCTTGTATGAAATGTGATCAGGTTGAAGTTCAATAATATGCTGCGTATTCATCATTTTTCCTTTTCTTATGATGTTTTCTAAAATAACTCTACAGGAAACTCGTGAGAGTGTTAAGGTTCTGTGTCTCTCTCCAGAGACGGGGAGAGAATCCATTAGGCTTTCGGCGAAGGGTAAACAACTGATAGATAAATTTCATTATCTTCTCCTTTTCTTTCTTAATAATCTCGGAACTTGCTGACTTCATTGATAAGTCGTTCAATCTCGGGTTGAAGTTCTTGGTCAACGATCCGCTGACCTTTTTCAGCCCGAGCACCATATTGATAAATCCCATCAGCATCTGGACTGAGGAGGGTCACATTGTCGCCCATCCAGCCGTTGCCGGCATTGAGGTCACCGTTAGCAACGCCGCTGGCGAGCCCCCAGGAGTCTGATGATTGATCATCATAGCGGTAGTAGGTCTGCTGCGTGACATCATACGGGAGCCCCATCAACCCTTCATTACCGTCTGGCTGACGCACCCGGATCATAGCACCCTTGAACCACCGATCAAGGTGGTTGGGCAAGCCGCCATGTGTATCATACCCAGGCTCAGCAACTCGGTCCCACTCAATTCCAACAACCATGGACATCACTTGCTGGTACTCGCCACGGTTCCACTGTTGCTGGCGCATCAAAGCGCCGGGCACGATGCCAGCCTTCTTGAGGCAGGCAGCCAGGACTCGGTGAGCCAGACCTTGCATTGCATCACAATCTTTGCGATGTTGTTTCTTGTCTGGGCAGGTGCGAGCATTATGTCCACGCTCACCACAAAAGCCACACTGGCGACCACGAGAATTCTTTCGAGTCTGAGCAATCTTACGGGTTTCAATTTCTTCCCAGAGCCAGCGGTCACGCCAGGAGACTTCATCCTCATCGGCGTCTTGAATCTTGGCAGCCTCGTTGATTCTTTCAATCCAAGAGGTGGAAGCGTAGGCAAGCTCATCTTCCGAGCGGTAAACGCCATACTTCTTGGCAAGACGCTCAACTCGGGCGTGGGCTTCTTTGATTTGTGGGCAGCCACGACGGTTGTGTCCGTATTGACCACAGTGCTGACATTGAACAGTACGGCTCATATCTCTCTCCTCTTTCTACTATACTATAATACTACAGATTGGCTACACGTCAAGAAAAAAGAACACTTTTTATGAGATTTTTTCGATATCTCGTTCGTAATAAGTGGGGTTGTAGCGGTCTTCCGAGCCGTCCCACTGAAGTTTGTAACTGCCGCCCTGGTGGGCTTCGACGATCAAGGCTACAATGCCCGACAGTTTGTGGCGCTGCATACGCTTATTGTCTTTGAAGCGAACCAACGAGCCAACATTATATTTTGGAGGAAGGGGGACAGTATAGTTTAATGCCTGAGTGAGATTATCCCAGAAAGTACCCGGAAAATAATCAGTATGTGGATCAGACTCTAGTCCTTCTCGCACGCTATGCGGCGAACTAATAGTTCCATCGCTGTTTGTCCAGAAAGAAATGATCTGATTGGAGTCCTCGAATTGAACATACACTTTAGAGCGACCGTTGCCGTGATAGTCACGATCGTCAATGGTCACTCCAAGGTTAAGTTTATTAGCCCGATTGCGAATCTTTTTGATAGCAGCATCTTTTTTCATGCTTCTCTCCTCTTTCTACTATACTATAATACTACAGATCAACAGGGAGTCAAGTTTTTTATTTGTTTGCCGAAGATAATAATTTCAGGTGGTCAGCCCTAATCCAATAGTCTTTGTCGAGTGTCCTCACTTTGAATTTATTGTCGGCTGTGAAAACATAACGCTGCTCTACAATAATTCCGGCTAGCGTTTCTACATCAGTATATTCTTCAGTTACTCGGGTAGTCCTCTTGAATTCTACAAGGTCGCCGAGATCATACCGGAAATGAAACTTGGGCATCATGCCTCCCGAGGGGTTCTAGGTCGCCAACCAAACACTGCTCTTTGTCACCTTCTAAGCCAGACCACTCAACCAGCACAGTAGTTCTGCCTCCTCTCCTTTCAGGTCCCGAGATAATAAGACCCAGTTCCTGACCAGGCAGTTGCTTGAGGCTGTCAGCCGCTTGTTTTTGAATTCTTCTCAAGTAGGGACCGAGGACATCAGCGGATCTTTTACCTTTAGTAATTTGATGGAGAGTTGTTATTGGCGAGTCCTTAAAAACTGACCTCGATACCGTATCCTCGGAGAGGTTGCCAAGGCATTTGCTATATGAGTCCCACTCGTCTTCATAGATGGCTCCATCTTCCCTATCTATATAAAATAGTGAAGACGAGTCTCTGTTAGATCGTTGTCCAGGTGCGCTCTTGCCATAAACGGCGTAATAGCTATAAAGTAAAGTTACCTCAATAAACCTGTCGTCATACTTCTCCAAGAACGTCTTAAAGTTTATTTCTTCCGGCGGGTGGTTTCTATCTCTAGGGGTAGAGCAACCGTTCACATTAGCACTGATCCTAAACTCAGGAACAGCTTTGAGGGAGTCCCTGTAATTATTTTGGTCAGGGCGTAGTCTAACTAAGTCTCCGGGACGAAGACCGGCGTCGGGCTGTAATTGCTGCCCCAAAGCGTCAAGAAATGTTTCTTGAGCCTCAAGAAACACAATGATTTGGTCGTCAACTTTCTTATTCTTCTGGAAAGAGCAACGAGCAATGTGTTTCCCCACGAGGAGGTTTATTGACGTTGCGGTGGATTCGTCGGCTTTAGAAGGACGATCGTCATTGCGGCGGTTCCAGTTCCAACTAACCAAGTCTGCTTGGACGGCCTTGACCATAAGGTCAGAATATAATTTTATTGCCTTTTTTCCCTTGGCATCAAGTATCTCTTTTATTTCACGGTCATGAATCTCAAACATATTATTATTCCTTGAGGTCTTTTTGGGTTATGCTAGGTTTATGATTGGGCATCAGGATCCCGATATGATTTCCAAATGATGGACTGAGTAGTATTCAATGTCTGGCGATTCTAGCCAATCGATAAGGACAGAGGTTGTCCCGTGATTCTTTACTTCGGGATGAGACAAAACAAGACCGATGGGGTTCCAGCCCCCAACCGAATCCCAATCTGAGATTCTTACTAAGTCACCGGGTTTCACTGAACACCTCTAATTCTTCTCTGTACCATTCTCGCTCTTCTCCGTCAAGGATGGTCGTATAAATGGCAGGGTTAGTTGCCTCATTAACATGAACAAGGAGCATCTTCTTGCCGCCAATACCTCGATCAGCGAAAATGTTTGGGGCTTGTCTTACGAGATCACCGGGCTTCATTAATCACCTTCACATCGTCTGAATAGAAAACCTCTTGCGGAGAGAAACCTTCTAAGTGAAAGAAGGCGACCCTTCCTTTGATTTCTCTTATCTCGGTTACAAGATGTAATGTTTTATTTCTTTTGTGTTTCACCAAATCACCCGGCTTCATTAAGTAACTCCTCTACTCGCCAGGCGCTACAACTGCCTGGTGTGTTATCGTCACAATAAATCATCTCAATATGAGGATAGGATGGGTTAGTCTCTGGGAACCGAAAGAACACCTCTGTAAGGATAGCCATGCCGCCGGTCTTCATCTTTACGAGATCACCGACTTTGAGTTTCTTGCGCCACTCATTGCCCATGGCAGCCGCCTTTGCTGATCAATTCGAGTTCACAAGTGTTCTGACCTCTGGTTTCCCCATCGTCCCAGAGCACCTCTACAACATCCATCACACCCCAAGCGAGAACAACAACTCCCGTTTGGCCTTCAAGTCCAAACGTGTGGTCTCCCATACGAACCAGATCACCTTGCTTCACTGACCACCTCCATGTTATCTTCGTGGACTAGAACATTTTCACCGTCGGTCATACGCTTGACAATCCAGTTGTACCCACGGCTTTGACGAACAATCATACCCAAAGTTTTGTTGTAATACTTATCAACATTGACTAGGGCACCGATACCGAAACCTTGTGATGTAATCAAGATGCCACCTCTACTAACATATCTAATGATTTACAATTCGTCCACTGAGCACGACCATCATCCCAGTTAACAACGAACACAGGCTGATCATCCCAGTTGTGCCGCTCATCTAGCGATTGAAGAACTTCGCCTTCAACACCTAAATAAAGGAATGCTGGCGAACGGTGCATAACTTTGGAGCCTACTTCAAACATTAATCTCTCTCCCTCATTTCTATATTAATATAATACTATAGATTAAGGAGAAGTCAAGTTTTTTATTCTTCTATTTGGCACTGGAAGCGCAGGTCAACCCCTCGTAGAATTGGTGTGGCTTCTCGGTCAGTAGACACTAAAAAGATTTCTATTTCCGCAAAGCGATGAGGAGGTAGGGCATTTAAGTCTGCGGGCAATTCGTTTTGTCCATCAGCCGAACTTACCCACGGACCAAAGACAGCGAGTGCTGGGTCAGCCAGTTCATCCCTGGTCTCTGCCACCTTGATTCTGAATTCTACCCTGGTGTCTGGTGGCAAAGTTGTAGAAGCGTCTAGGGTCATCCAATCAGTGTCTAATTTTTCACAACCTTCAACAATCATTTTATATCCACCACGGGGAGCGGTAAAGTTTCTTAGCCCAAAACCTGTGAAGTCTGAATAAGTGTAAGGTCCTGAACCTACGGTTACTCTTCTTACATCGTTCGGATTATTTGGGTCTATTCTTCCTGTGTATCCGCCAGAAGCCACACCCCAGATGAAGCCATTAAAATCTACGCCAGCACCTGTTGTGCCTCCGCCGATACTAAACTGACCAATGAGTTGCATCGTGTTAACTCTGTATCCAATCATTCCTGTTGTGTTGTCCGCAAACCAGATGCGCCCTTCGGCATCAGCACCCGCTCCTCGCATATAGCAGCGATTAACACCGCAAGATGAATGACGCCAAGCACCACCACCAGCTAGTGGGTCCTGAATGGGATTACCATTAGCATCACGATAAGGGTCATAGCGATTGACGCCATTAGATTGAGCGCCGACCCACAGGCGGTTTTCTCCATCCATAGTGAAACCATAAGAACGGGCTGGAACTCCTTGGGGTCGGATTACACCTGAGGCTCTGCCAGTTCGGGAATCAAAACCAGCAATGGTGCCGCCACTCAATGTACCTGACCAAACATAGCCGTTAGAATCCACCACCGCTCCATAAGGCGAGTGTCCAATGCTCACAGGATTCTGCAAGCCTGGTCTGCGAATCAATGTTCCATCAGTTCCTTGGATGCCATAAAATTCTCTGTGAGTGTACATCCCAACCCACACATTTCCGTAGGGGTTCTGAGCGTCGCCCGCATCAATTGCTAATGCTCTGGCTGTGCCGCCGTTTCTTCCTACGGCTTCCGTCCAAGCATAACACTCATCGTTCTGACCAAGAAACTCATTTGGGTTGCCTCGGTCAATAACATTATTTCCGTTAAGGTCTTGTGATGTCTCTACACGACCATTTCCATTTCTGTCTGCGCAATCTCTATTATATATTTTTGTTACCGAAGGTTGACGACCAAAGGCTCGGTTGGCTACAAACATATCGCCGTTCAAGTCAATGCCTGTTCGGCTTGGTGAATTCTCACGACCTGGGTTTAGGTTATCATCATTCGGACCAACCGAATCAAAGCGGGCTGCCTCTCGTAGTTCACGAGTGTCTACCTTTGAGATGGTGCCTTCGCCAGCATTTGCTACCCAAAGATACTCAAACCTTACCTCGTTCCTATTGAGAATAAGATTGCCGTCTTCGTCAAGACCAACGCCTGAACCATTGTCGTCGTTGGGCTCGTCAAAGGCTTGGCCAGTGCTTGGTCCCTGTCCTGTGTTGTAGCAGTGAGGATTACAATTACCGCAAGAACTTAAGACACCCTCGTCTACTCGTCCGTCGCAGTTATCGTCTAAGCCATTACAACGCTCGGTTGCCCTGGGCAGTTGCTGTTCTTCACAGCGACTCCAAACATAATACTGGGAGCCTTCTGTGTATTCTATACAATAGCGGGAACCTGCATGGCAAATACCCACGCCCATAGATTCTCGTGAACCATCATAGCAATCAATGGGTTCTTCGGTAGAAGCACAGGGACAACCAGGAGCACGGGAGCCTGGCTCGCAATGGTCGGGTGGCGTAATGACTGGTCCAGTATCTCTGGCTCCTGCATCTGTTCCAACATCTCGCACATCTGTACCAGCGTCAATTGTTGCGGGCAATGGCTTTGCAACTGGGTCAGTGCAAGCGCCAAAGGCAAATAAAATTAATAATAGATTGTTTTTCATAATAGAACCCTCTTAATATAAGTAGACTTGCTATGCGGGATTCGCTGTGGGAAGTTTTGTGTCGTAATCCTCGTGTACCTCAATCACATCCCAAGTGTTGTCGCCCAGCTTCTTAACATCGGCCACCCAATGGCAGCTTGCAGGAACACCAAAAGACCAGTCGTTAGGACTCATCATAGATAAGAAATACCCTCGTTTTGCTTCCCTATAATATAAACTATATATTTGTCCATGGACTGGCTTAAAGCCATAACGGGCGTTCTCAATAACTTCTGTGATTGCTACTCGCCGCTCAAGATCAGCCAACTGACGTGTGACCACTTCTGCCTGCTCAAGAAGGCGGTCATATTCTTTCTTTACATAATGGCTAATTGCATTTTGTTGCTGATGTTTATAGAGGGTAATATTCTCAGGCTTGATGACCGGAGAAAGAGTCTGAAGGGGATAAGGGGTAGTGCTTAGTCTTTTCTCATTACTCATACTTCACCTTTTTGGGATCGAGGGCAGCAAGTTCTTCGTCCGATACGTCTTCCTGAATCAGGTCATAGATTGACTTCTTGGATTCGGGTGGCGCATGACGCTTCTCAGTTAGAATGTGGTGAACCATGGACGGAGATATTTTATAAATATAATGAGTCTCCCGAGCAAACCACTTAGCAATCTGCCGGACTGACTGCTTTCCTTTTTGAGAGCGGATCATATCAACATGACGGGGCGTTAATTTATGGGTCTTTTTCTTAGCCCTTGAGCGGTCTTTGCGTTGTGGCTTGGGCTTGTCATCACTCATCATTTCTTGCCTCTGATGTACGTCTCTAAAAAGCGTCCGGGGACATAATAAATACGTTCGCCGCACATAACTTCACCAATTTTCATGAACTTGTCATACTTTAATAACAGACCTACTTGGGTCTCGCCATGTTCGGTGGTTTTAAAACGTACCAGATCTCCTACTCTCATCTTCAGGGTCTTCCACAAGTTTAAAATATTTGTCTGCAACTGTTGCTTTACAAAACAATTCACGACCTTCAATCAAAACTCGATAACCCAATGGTTGATCTAATCGATTCTTCGCTACATAGACGATCAATCCCGCCTTTCCTTCAATACATTTAAAACTTTGTGAACCAGTACGTCCCTCTATAGACATTTCTCTCATTGTCGGCGGCGAACTCATGCTTACTGGAGCATATAGGGTGAGGTTCCCGGCGCTCTCTATCTTAATTAGTTCACCGCCATTAAATATCTTCATTCACCCTCATCTTTGTGCTGCAACAAATAAGCACGCAACATCCCTGAGAAACTGCTCAATTGGCTAGCCATCTCAAGTGATAGATCTGCCGTATCATCAAGAACAGCAGGATCCAAGGCATCACTAAGCGCCTGTTGGTATCCAATATCAATCAGCCCCTCAACAAAGCGCCGTTGATTATCGGTCAGATCAAAGAACCGGTTCCCCATCTCAAGAGAATCTCTCACCGTAGTGTCCAGTTCCTCTTCAAAGATACGTTGATAATTAATTGTGTTAGCCGTCATGACGACTCCTTTCATTTTTATTATTATAGAATAATATGTTTACTTCGTTAAAAATTTTGTTCTATTCGGAATATTTTTTTAATATCTCGTAGAGTCTTTGAGGCGTAAGGTCCGGGTAGTGGTAAAGATTGTCCACTGCTCCTGCTAGCCTTAGGGCATATGCAATCCATTCCGAACAATACCAGCGCCCTGTCCGCTTGATGAAGAAGGGTGTGAACTTGGAGAGGATCATGCCCGGCCAGTCGTAACCATCACCTTTGGTGTTCTTAAAGAACATTTCGATGGTCTTGACCTGCCGGGCACTGACCGGTACGCAAATAAGATCGTAGTCTTCACGGTTCTCTTCTTGATCAAAGCGGATCTTCCGTACCCCACGGCTATCAAACGGTTGGATGCTTATAGACTTTCCATCCGGCATGATCAGTTCTGCGTGCGAATATTTACTTTGGGTGGTGCTCCGGACAACTTGGTTGTGCCACTTCCCTGCCCCCTTGTAGAAGGCTACGCAAATTTGAAGTGGTGTTGTCGGCTTTACCCCATAGTATTATAACTATTCAGCAGTTTCCAAAACTTCCAAGATTCTTGACAAAGAAGTTTGATCCGGAGTAGATTTTTGAAGATTGTGGATCTTGACGGCTGCTCGGAATGAGCGGGGATCCAGTTTGCTCTTCATCTCTGTGAAAAGTTCAGTGCGATCTTGTCGAAGGATTGTCATCTCGTTCTCAATGGTGGTGAGTTTATCAACGAACTCCTTGACGGTGGCTTTAAACTCGTTAGTGGTGTTAATCATTTTGACTGCCTTTCTGTGTAAAGAATTCATTGACAATGTATTCCAATGCTTGAACTCTAGTGATGGAGGGGATATTAGTTTTCTCCTCCAGTTCCTTACGAAGTTGGTCTAGCTCTGCGAAGGTTTCGCTCTCTAGTCCAATGTAGCCTTGCAAATAGTGCTTACTCATTTTGATTGCCTTTCTTTGGGTTGCCGGCTTGTTGTTCAGCGTTGAACTTGTCTTGTTCGCTGGCATACTCCATTAGTTGTGAAAAAATTTTGCGGCGAGTTTCGCCCTCAAACTGAAACTTATCTAGGATATTCTGAATGTCTTCCTCAAATCTTTTTAGGTCCCTCATTTTCCAAAGACCTCAATGGCTAGATCCTCGGACGCTTGGTCCAACTCGGTGCGAGCCTTTTCTAATACTTTGCCCAACAGGTGGAGTGTGACCTCTGCCTTGCATCCGGGTTGGACCTCGTTCGCCAACTCCTCCGCTGCGGTGATCCACCCGATTGTATCTTCGAGTCTTCCGCTCGCTTCCGTGAACGAGGTAAATGTTTTATCCAATAGTCTTCCGGGTCGTGTAGCCATGGCGGCTCCTTTCGTTGTAACTATTATATCAATTAATCAAGAAATAGCAAGATAAAAATCCTGCTAAGAAAAAAATTGGATGAAGTCCAATGTGAATCCGCATTCGCTTGTGGTAGTAAGCCATAGCAAACATAAACTGTGATGCCAGTCTTGCCGTGGATTGGGGCTCTCCATCATCAAACTTGTCTGCCCACTCATCTTGAGTATGTTCCGTATTATCTTCATTCATGCTCGTAGCCATTTTGGGTCCTTAACTTTGGCAGCACCTTTTTTAATCTTTAGTAGTTTAGCCACGGGAGGAATATTCATCCACTCTAAATCATAAGAGGCTTCAAAGTCCCCTAGTTGGCTTGGAGTGCATCCCAGTTTCACTAACTTTTTATTAAGATACGTAAATTGCCTTTGAGTTTCTCGGGTTACATAAACTCCAATACTACCATCTTTAAAGTTACAGAAAAATTGATCTCCATTGAACTTGCCAATGGCACGGGCGACAGGCAAGCCGTCACCGTCCTCCTTTAGGCGCAGTCGGTTGTTCTTACAGAACGTTTTAAAGGTTTCGATTTGTTTAGTAAACTTTTCTTCTTGTGTCATCTTCTTCCTTTCAAGAAGTAATTTGTTTTAGTCTGCGACGATTAAGCTCGCTTGCAAACCATGCCAGAGATCGATCGTTGTCAATCAGTTCGTGTTCAAAATAAGGATCGTCGTTCACGATACCTACGTAATAATTCTGCCAAAGATTCCATTCCTGTTCTTGAACTGAATCCAAGCATTCTACTTTTAGTTGTTCATTGACTTGAGTTAATAACATTCCCTTGCGGGCACAGGCTAGCAAACACCTACGCTTCTTTTTTGATGTAGTCAATCTTACCTCGTAAACATATCTGCGATATCGGCTGCCCAGGCGTCTGGCTTAACCTTGACTGGGAACCCCATACCATTTACCATACCTACTATAGCACTAAGTGAGCGATTACTTAAGGCACTTTCTTCGGTATTAACATCTGCGTGAATTGTTGGGGGCTTGCCCGTGATCTCTTGGACCATGGCTGCTGCCTCCAGGGATACCACTGTTTCATGGATCAACCTTTCAGTTATATTATTAAAGTTTTCTATCTTGTTCCGTTGATATGCGACGAGTGCCCCCTTCGTATCCTCACGGAAACAGATCGTCGTGGTCATATTCGTGTACTCTTTGTATTGTTTGCTATCAGTTCCTACATGAAATGTGAAACGATCGTCATCAAAACGTTTTTGAATACGCTGGCGAATATCGGTGATAGGTTCGCCGCCAAGCGATACCCAGTTGTTACTCGTTAGGTGGTCCAAGATCAGGTCCTTTAATTGTTTCTCGTAGCATAACAATAGCGAGCATACCTAAACAAGCAACGCTAAAAACACTAACTAAAGCATATGTTGTAATATCTTTTAGCATGTTATATCTTATATGAGTTTCAGGTTATGTCAAGTTTTTCTTTAAATGCCATTTTATTATTTTCCGAAAGTTTTGTCTTTTTTTTGCCATGCGGAGTTAGCCGAGTTACGACCATCATAATTTGTATTATGTGAAGACAACTCTGTGTGGTAAGACTTGGTAATATAAATAGTTTGGGCACAAAGATTATACAGATCGGCACCAGGCTCAGAATACTTAATGGCTATGAAAGATACGACTTGACATATAGTCCTGTTAGGTGAACGAAGGTGCATTCTCTTGGCGGCTTGTCCTTTGAATGAAGTAAAGTCCTCGTATGCAGGGTTATATTCTTTTATTTTACGCAACATACGCTCGCACATCCAAGCACCCTCAGCACACAAACGCACGATAGCATCCGCATGTAAATGTCTTTTATCAAGTGCTAAATCCCTAATCTTACCAAACATATGAATAGCACCTGTTTTATTGTGCTTGGGATCGTCTAGGAGTCCCAATCCATATTCTTCTAATTCTTTAGCAAATTCTCGTTCTTTGAAAGTCATTAGCAGCTTCTCCTTGTCCCAAAGACGCTGCTAGGTATTCGTTTATTCTAGTCTTTGCTTAATTTTATCTACCGCAAGGATAGAAAGATAGATGGGATAGTAGGCTACTACTATTGCTAACGTATAGACCTTATACAGCACTAATCAAACCTTCGGCGTATACCGCCCCGAGTGTAACCCGTATAGATAGCCTGCTCCAGCACTCGCCCCATCTCCTTGGCAACCTCTTCCATGGACATATCTGTTCTGCCGACAATATCTTCCATAGTTTTGATCGCTTCGCTGTTGGCTGCGACAGTAAAACGCAATACTTGCGAGAGGGGAGAGTAAGTAACATCCCCTACATCAATCTTCTGGTTCTTGATCATCTAGGTCCTCCATCAACCGTAAAACTTGCCGTGTTCGGGCAATCATATAAAACAAAGCAAACACATATCCAAAAGTAAACCCCGTGATTGTTCCTTGCACTAAATCATAAAGCGAACAAGCAACCAAAAACAGGATAGAGAAATAATAAAAACTAACATACATTAGTTGTTTTGTAGTGAAATCCCGCATAAGACCTCCAAAATGGCTACGGCATCCTCTGTAGCCTCCATATAATTGTTCATCATCAACAACTCTTCCTCAGATACTTTAACATGCACTTCATCATCACTTAAGGCGTTTTCTGAAATATCTTCAATCATAAAGTTAAGGTGACTTGATATGGCTGTGACAGTTTGTGCATAGACCACAGCATCAGCAATCTTAAATTCAGGGTCAGGACTCTCCACCAAGGAACAGAGATAATCTAAATCGCCCTGGAGTTCATCTATGGCATTTAGAACTGTGTCAAGACGTACTCCGTAAAACTTTGTCATCTTTTGGACCAGCCAGGGAATTTACGACGGAACATCTCTTTCATCCTGTGAACCTTTAGAGCATAAGCCATTATTTTTTCCTTATTTTTAGACTTCTGCCAGGATGGTCCCCCATTATAGCACGCCGGCAAGTGCAACCCGGCACAAGATTTATATTGTCGCATTTCCTTCAGGACAACAGTCGCCGCAACAGTTGCATGGTCGGCGCTAGACATATCCACTAGAAACTTTTGGCGGCTTTTATATCCCCACTTTTTACCCCAAAAATTATAGTTGATTTGGAATAATCCGTAGTCTCCGGTCGAAGAGACTCGCCCAGTGACCAACCGAGACTCTACCCAGGCAACCGCAACCATAAAATATGGATCTTCTTTTAGTGTCAGAGATTTATCAATAATGACTGCTGCGTTAAGCTCCTGTCCTGAGTTAAAGTGACTAGGAAACTCGTAGGCCAAAAATGATACTAGTACAAACTCTAACATTATTCAAAATCTATATCAGCATCGATCTTTATACGAAATTTGGGTAGCCGTAGGTGGTTGACAAGACCATGGCGCTTAGCTTCTTGGGCATCCATAAACCAATCAGCATGTTTTTTGTTAAAGACTTTTTTCTTAAAGAAGTCATCTTTCTTGCCACAGTTGCGAGCCATCATCGTAAAAATCTTTTCGTCAAGACGCTCGGCTTCTTTTACATCAGCCTTAAGTTCCTCAATCTTCCCTTGTCCTCCGCTACTCACGTCGTGGATCATCACTGTAGCGTTAGGGTCGGCAAACCTCATTCCCTGTTCACCAAAAGACAGTAACACAGCACCGCAAGACATCGCCTTCCCTTGCACAATCGTTGCGATAGGAAGTTCTGATGATTCAATCGCAGCGATCATCGACATCAAGGAATAGACTTGGCCCCCGTAAGAATCGATTACAATTGGAATTACTTTTTGTCCGCTGTTGTGAGCAGCCGCCATTTCTTGGTGAAACTTTTTAGCCGAATCTTCAGTGAATTTATTTACACTGACAATGATAGGCGGCTTACGTAACTCGACCTCTTTAATTAGGGGTGATACCTGTGATGTCCAAATCATATAATATTTTATCCTTTTAGTAAGTGCTTGCCGTTAGAAAGGTAATCCTTAAGATCAGTATACCCTCCAATAAACTTCTCTTGACCTGCCGTGATTTCGACGACAACCGGGACGGTGTTCCACCTATAGGTGTCCTGGATCTCAGTTAACAACTTAGGTTTACTGTCGAGTGCATAGCATTCAAACTCTTTTTTATTTTCAGAAAGTAACTGCATAGCCATTTGGCAATAGGGGCAGTTAGCCTTAGTGTACAATCTAAACTTCATTTACAACCTCCATTTGAACTGGGTGGACTCTTTCATAAGTAGTTTCTCCAAACCTTACTCGGTAAAACTCTCGACCACCATCACTATTATTATCTAGCGCCGGACCCAGGACAAGTCCACACGGGTGAGCATTGTGGCGGGACCCTGGATGATTTTCCCTAAGTTCCACTACCGGGTAGAAATATCCCAACCTAGGAATGACAAGGGTTCCTGGGCGATATGGACTATCTTTCCTTACAAGATCTGACATCTCCTCAATACTGCACTGTCTTCTCCGGGCAAACATCTCTAAACATGATCGATAATTAAAGACAGACCCAAAAGGCAAGAAAGTCTTATTCTTGGGACGAAAAAATTTATTATTGTTTACATAACATCCCGAAGGCAAACACAGGGCATTATTTTCTGTGACTACAAACCTCTTGCTACCAGTGTCCAGGGTAAAAGAAAATTCTCGAAGCCCGTTAGAATTCACCCCTTCATACTGCAAGTTAGAACACCAAAGATAACGACCTTTGCGCACCAAGGTTTTATTAGTAGGGTTTTCAAGGACACTCTTAAGAAAGATTAACCGTACTTTTCCTTCGTCCAGTATGGGCGAATAATTATATCTCTTGACTGCCATATCTTCGTAGTAACTATTTACCTCAAACGATTGTCCGGCACTCGAAAATGACGGATCAGTCACCCGAGGTCGAGACCTGATCGTACAATAGTTATCCCATAGGTCGCCCCATGTTGGATAGATCATGTAGGCTTACTCTCTAAAAGTCTGCAATATTTACTAAATGATCCAGTCACGATAATCTCTGAAGATCGGAACGAATTACCATCCATGACTAGCAGACTGAACTCAGTATTCTCCGGAAATCGTCCGGCTAAGCGTCCCAGTTCCATAGAAGAGGTAAATTCATAGGGGCGAATTGTTACTACAAATTTGGGATTGATTAAACACTCCCGAGAATCATAAACAGTTTCAAAATTTACATATTCTGAACCATCAGGGCGTTCTTTGGTTGTACGAACCTGTTTCTCATAAACTTCCGACATTTTAAGCACGGGACACTACCTCCAGGGTATCAATTGTTCTAACAAGCCAGTCTTCACCTTGAAGATGGACTTTGTGATATATGTTTTCATTATTATAGTTAGGTTCGACCATGACGCCCATAACGGGCTCAATTAGGTTCAACCAACGATCAGGGACACTCGTATTCTGGGTAAGTCCTTCACCGATTACCATAATATTAGAAGGGAGATATACTAAATCACCCTTGCTTGGCGTCTTCATTCGTCTGCTCCTCTGCGGATGAGATCTTATCAACAAAACCATCAAAAGAAGACATTGCGCCCACTACATTTTGGAGAGAGCGTGGAGAGTCCACAATAGTCCCCGGCTCGGTGGCGTTAGGGTTCACCTGGAAGGCTGCCTGATCACTGCGTTGCGGCAACACAGTTTGGAATTTCGCTTGCTCAAACGAGACTAACATCTGTTGGTATTGGCGCAATTGATTCGCTACCTCTTCGATGCTTTGGAGTGCCGAAGTTAATCCCTCGTGAAGATTCTCAGGAGGAGTATTTTCCAGCAGTAAAACTGCCTGGTGGAGAGGCGCCGTCTCCTCTAAAATAAGAGCCGCCATCGTTTGAGGGACCCTGCTAACATCGACATCGAACTGTACTGTTGCACGCATAAGCGTTTCTCCTTGTTATTTTAATTATTATACACCAGGATCTGGCGTTTATTAAGTTATTTGTTTTGTCGCCGAGTTGCGGACTTCAGGCAACGGTCCTCTAACTTGATGTTCTCGCCATTTATAAGCAGAGTTGAGGAGGCGTAAAGTCCGCTGGCGTGGTTCTCCACCACTAGCCCCATTTGGTCATGGAGTTCACGACGGCTCACCAAGTTGTAGTTGGCTCGTACTTTTGCTAAAGTTCCTACTGGGAACATTGGTGGCTCGGTCGCCGCTTTGATAGCTTTCTTGGCATACTTATTCTTAGTAAGGGCCTCAAACTGCCTCTCGGTCGGAATGAAATTTTCATCGGTACCAATCTTGAGAGCCAAGTCTCGAAAGTAACTAGTTGTGATATAGTACTCGGCACAGATTAATGCAGTTGGGCGGTACTTCTCTTTGTAACTTTGCGCCCACTGTTCTCGCTTTAATACCGAGGTTGGAGAATAGCGTTGCTCCATGCGCTCAACGCACTCAATCTGTTTGAAGCTCAGTTTACCTGACTCCTCAAATTGACTCTTAAGAGACTCAGCAAAGCTCCGATCCTTGTCGGTCAACTTCTTAGCCATCAAAGATTCAAAACGAGCTTCCCCGTTTTCTAGCTCAAGGCGTTCAGTTTTTTGGCGGCGGGCGTACATCTGGTGCCAGTAAGACATTATTCTCTCCCCTTACATTAGTATATTACCATACTTTAGGGAGTGGTCAAGTTTTTTCTGGACAATTCTTACACATTTTTTCGTCGGTTAGGTTCGACAGAAAATCAAATTGCTTCTTCTGGAGGTTGCATGTAAAGAAAGGATCCCTGTCGGCAAAATCATCCAGGTACTTGTCAGCAATAATAGTTTGGAAGACGACGATCCCGTGATCTTTTGCCACGTCTACGTAGTAAGGGTTGTCATCATAAAATACTTCTATATTATATTGTTTGAGTATTTTTAATTTGTGTTCCGCCATTTTCTCAAAATGGTTAAGTCCCATCTTTTCCTTATCGTATTCAAATCCGCACAAAATCTCTTCGTAAGATTCAGGACTAAAACCTAATTCAAGAAGATCTTTTTCAACTTCGTGGCGTTTTGACGGGGGTGTTCCTGTGACTATATAAACTTTTCCAGACCACCCAGACATTAATCGCTTAAAAAAATCTGGGGCGTAGGAGAGTGTATCGTGAAAATCAATACCTAGATTCATATTTAAATACTGATCCCGCCGAGTTTAATATCCTTGGTACGCTTGGGACCGACTGTGGCTCGATTCCTATCGTCGTCTGCTTTTTTGCAGGCTTTCTCTAACTCATCTGGTGGAGGTAGAGTGGCAGGGTACTGATACACGCTGCCATCATTTCGCTTGATCAGGGGTGCCGTCAAAGCAACCCATTGCCGGGTCATTGATAGCACCGCAGATGGGGAAAGGAAATAAGGTCCGGTGCCCTCTGTGGTATGTCCTTCCCCAATGTCTCCCCAAGCCAGAACCACTGCTCGTTCCTGTCGCTCGGTTTTATGATTCCATACTGGACTTAGTCCCACAGTGACTTTCGACGTTTCTGTTACTTGGACATAGCCGGAGATAGGTCCGGTACCCTCGGGCGGAACATAAAAACATGGTACTTGCCCCAAGGTTCCCATAATACTAGAACTTTTTGCCGCAGAGGTAAGCAGTTTAATAAACTTATCAAAATCACCATCGGTCTGAAATCCGATTTCAACACCGAAGTCATGACCTGGCACAGGTTCATTAAGGTCGAAGTATAAGGTTACAGCACTCGCACGCACATCGTCTTTGCAGATGTTTTTTCCCACAACTGTCGTGAGGTCAGCACCCAAATTTATAGAGGCTTGGTCTAGATTATCATGCAATGCAAAAATATCTTTAGGCTTGAGATCTGACTTATTATTGCCACCCAATGCAGCACGAGCCGCCCGGAGCGATGAATTCGACAACGACGTTGTTGCCGCACGGCTCGGTTTTAATAAAGGCCAAGCGCCGTCAGGGACACTAACCCGTTTGCGTGCTGGGAGGGCGGCTGCTTCAGTAAGAAAATTCCGCCAGGAGTTCATAGATTGTTTATGATTCATATTATAATTAGTATGCTTTAGCATATCCTTCCTTCAGTAGCCATTTATTTATATTTTCTTCTTCCATAAAAACTTCGCCAAGCCATCTGCCGTACTTGCCCTTTTTATCTTTGGAAGTTTTGATAGTTACAACCTTGCCGAGTATTCTTTGACGCAAGGCATCACGGGATATAATTCCCTGGGGCTTTTCTGGACCCCGTATTTCTGGGGTGTTAATGCCCAGCAATCTTATTTTCTGCTTGCGTATTAAAATCCCAAAGCCTAAGTCAAAATCCACAGTGATGGTGTCGCCATCATATACCTTAGTGACAGTTGCTTTATATTCGTACATTATTCTCCCCAATTTTCCCAATGCCAACGGGTTTCAATGTGTTGGTCTAGTTTCTTCTGTGCCTCTTGGAGTTTGATACGATAGTAAACTGTGGGCATAGAAAAAACAATTGCGGTGATTATACAGGCAATCATTTCATCATCAAGTCCATAAAGTGCTTAACCCACATACCACCAGCGGCAGTAGCGATGAGCCAGATGACTCGCTGAGCACCCTGTTTCCAATCCTGAAGCTTCGCAAACTCAATCTGCATCTTCTCGAAGTCTTCCAGGTCCTTATCGGCTTTCTTCTTCCAGAGTTGAAGTTCTTTTGCAAACTCAAGGGCTGGTTTAGTTTCTTGAACATAAGCATTTCGTATCTTGGCATCGGACTCAAGTTCCTTAACACGACTGAAAAGTCCTGAGTCAGGCTCATAAAGATTTTGCTTTACTCCACGAACTCCCTCTAGTACGGCTGCCTGGGTCTCTTTGATGTGCTCTACCTCAATCATTAATTTGTCGAAGCCGCCATTCATTGACTTGGCGTTACTAATTTTATTTTCTACTTTCTCGACTTTTTCTAAAACAATTTTTAAAATTTCATCGCTCATCTGAAATACCTCATATAAAAAAGGACCAGCACATTAATACTGGTCCTTATGTTATGAAACCGGCTGTTCTAATTAGTCGCTAGACTTGTGTTTTTATTCACCACCCTTCCGAAGAACAGCACAATTTGTGGTGAGCAGCGTCCCCGCTGCGCTAGCGGCATTTTGCAATGCACACTTCACCGTCTTGGCCGGGTCAATGACACCGGACTCTATCAAATCTTCGAACTTCTCTGTCCGAACATTAAACCCAACATTCTCTTCATGATCGTCGAAAGACAAAGAGTTGACGACAATGTCGGAGGATATTTCAGCATTCTTTAAAATTTGTGTGATGGGAGCGTAACAAGCCTCTAATAATGCCTGGGCACCACGTAGTTCATCTCCGTTTTCTGATTCGATCGAGACAGCACGTGCCGCTTTCAAAAGTGCAGTGCCTCCTCCCGGAACAATACCCTGCTCTTGGGCAGACTTCACCGCCTCAAGGGCGTCCTCCACACGATGCTTCTTCTCTGTGACCTCAATCTCAGTCGCTCCACCTACCCGGATTACTGCAATGGCGGAGGAAAGCCGGGTAACTCGTTCTTGAAGGCGCTCAGCCTCAGCAAGTGATTCAGTTTCTTCGATCTGAGAACGGAGTCGGTCGAGGCGTAGTTCCAATTCTTTATAATCAGTCTCGCCGTCAGCAATAGTTGTAGCGTATTTACTAATCTCCACTCGCTTGGCAGATCCTAAATGAGATAGATCTACGTCTTTCAACTGAACGCCGCTATCTTTGCTAATAAAAGTGGCTCCAGTGGTAAGAGCGATGTCTGCTAGAGTATTGCGGCGCTCTTCTCCGTAACTAGGAGCCTTGACCGCTGCGATCTTCATGTTGTTCCGCATTCGATTAACAATCAAAGCAGCCAACAACTGACCTTCGATCTCTTCTGCTACGATAACTAAAGGACGACCATCTCGGGCGGTTACTTCAAGGATGGGCAACATCTCCTCGACATTGTCCAGGGTTGCGTCCGTGATTAGAAATAGAGCATCCTTATACTCAACAACTCCTCGGCGCTCGTCCGTCACAAACTGAGGGGCGACATACCCGCCATAAAAATTAAACCCCTCAACTACGTCTAGAGAAGTCTTGAGTGAACGACTCTCTTCGATCGTGATCGCACCATCCTTTCCAGCAGCGGCCACAGCCTCAGCAATCAAAGTGCCGATTAGTGTGTCGCCATTGGCTGAAACACTTGCGACATGTTGAATCTCTTCTTGACTAGATACGGGGCGTGCACGCTCAGTCACCTCTTTGGTTACAGCGTTTACTGCTATCTCGATCCCTCTTTGGATGTCAGTGGATGAAGCGCCCGCAGCGATATGCTTCTGCGCTGCGGTAAGAATAGCCCGAGACAATACAGTACTGGTGGTCGTACCGTCGCCACTAGTCTTCTCTGTTTCTAGTGCTGCTTGACGTAGCACCTCTACAGCCGCCTGCTCGTAGTCATCTTCTAATTCAATAACTCGTGCGACTGTTACACCGTCTTTGGTGATAACGGGCGGGGATCCTCTCGTATACAGGATGGCATTCTGACCTCGGGGTCCCAAGGTAGAGGCTACTGCATCAGCCAGTTTGTTGGCTCCGTTGAGTAGTTTCTGGCGAATGTCATCGCCAAATAAGATATGATCGTTATTCATTTGTTTCTTCCTTTGTGTTTAAAATCAACATCTCTTTGGACTTCTTGTCCTTGGACATCCCGTAACTCCATTCAGGATATACGATTTCATAATCTTTGTATAGGTCTAAAATGAATGGGCTGGGATTGTAGGATAAGACCCAATTATTTTTTTGTTTCATTGCCTCCGCCAGTCCAACATGATCGAAACCCTTGTGGGTTGAGCCGTTCTTTCCGTAGAGCACTGGGTTCTCAATTGCGTAGGGCGGATCAGCGTAGATGAAAGTGTCTTCATCGTGCTTGGCAAGACTCTCTTTGAAGTCTGCGTGCTCCATAGTTAGAAAGGGACATGAGAAGTTTTTAAGCCGTTCAATGCTGCTTTCAGTAAACCGCTTGTCCGCTGCCTGTTGTGAGTATCCTCCGCTTGTAGTTGCCCCGCTAAATGATGAGCGATTCAAAGCATAATACATACACGCACGATACTGTTTCCAGTTCAAGTGTGTCTCGTCTAAGTGAGTCCACGATTGTTTCTTCTGGAACTTAGAAAACATCTCCTTGGAGCAGGGATGGAATAATGTCTCTAGAAGATAAGCGATCTCCTCTGGATCTCTTAATACTTCTTGCCAAAAGTTTACGAGCGGCTCAAAGATCTCATACCCGTGGACTCTCACGCCTTGTGAGGCGTAATGAATCTCAATGGATCCACCACCAAAAAAGGGACTGACCATTTCTGTCAGGTCTTTTGGGAAATAGGGTATGATGTGTTTGAGGGCTCTAGTTTTACCACCTGGGTATCTTAAAAGAGATTTCAACTATCCTCGCTTTCTTGGGGCGATGGGTCTCTCACGAGGGTATCGTACACAGAATCGATTACCCCATTTACTGAACCTTTTTGTGCTCGGTGTTCCTGGTGAGATCTTTCGGCATCGATGGCTTTCATGAGATGAGGGGAGTGATGATGAAGTTCCTCCTGAATGTCAGGAGAGTCCGCAACCAATAACGCTCCATCTACATAGTTTTTAACGTCTTGGGCACAAGCACCATCAAGAAAAAGATCATGAGAAAATATGTCGTGTTGGCGGTCGTTCAGGGTGTCCCATACTTGATAACTCAGTCCATTCAACTGAAGGCGGCGGTCAAGTTCTTTGACCTTCTGAGAGAACTCGTCATGCACCCCTGGTGCGCCATGCAAGATTGCCAATCGATCGTGAGGTAATTTCATCTTATTCCAGACTTTGAAGTTCTTTTTTGATCATGTGGCGAATAGAATCAAGATTTTCATTTTTAGATTCTTTGCGCTTAGCATTTAAGTCGTCTTTAGTAATTTTTCCATCACCATCTGGCTCAGGATGAACATCCATCTCTTCCTTCTGCTTGGCGGTCAACTCTTTCTTATCCTCAAGAATAGAATTATACTCTTCTTTTATGATTTGAACTAATCTCTCTTTAGAAATTTGATACTGGGACATTTAAAACTCTCCTTTTAATGGCAAAATCATGAAACTAACTATAAATAGTCAGCCCTCTAGGTGTTTTCTTAAATCTTTCTCGTCAATCAGCGTGTAAGAGAAACTATTTCCATATATTTGGGCAGAGTCTTCGCACAGTGTGATAAAATTATTATAATCTTCGATGCTCTTGAAGACTTGACAGCCAGCACTCCACTTATTCACTGCATAAGACTGGTCATAAGGATTACTCCGATGAATATTAATTCCGAAATAACCTTCGTCCACCATAGTGTTGATATTTTTATAGTCTATGACTTCATCTTTGGAATTATCTCGATAAACTTGAACGGGCTTACGCTGGACAAGAGCCTTGTATTTTCCTTGGTGCATCCCCAATTGCCAGGTGCCCCGATATTGAGCAGGGACAAGAACAGCAGTACCTTTGGGGTTGATTGGATTCTGAAGCCAGTACTTGCCAGGATCTGTAGTGATCTGGTATCTTTTGTTAATAATCACCCCTTCTTCTCGGTACATCACCAATAGAAAATCGTCAAAGGTATTAGTACCCTGGTTGTCTCTGCGTACACCGATCAGATTAAGATTTAATTTCTGGCTTGAGGTATCAAAGAATTTATACCCCTTGTGTGAAAAGTAAGATTGAATATTTTCAGGGCTCAGGATCTCGATCAGTGCTTTCGGTGGATGCGCTGTCGCTTTCTCCGGTCGAGGGAGAGTCTTGACGAGATTGGCTAGTAGATTTAATAAGTGAGTCAACAAGTTCTTGTACCTCTTTGTCGTTATTGTTCATCTGATAGAGTATTTTATCCCCATTTTCCGAAAACTTTAAGTCTGCCATGCCAGTTTTATAATACATTAATATTGTTAAATAGCTGGTTAAGTCAAAGTCAGTTTCTGTTTCCGCCTTGTGGCGTATCCAGTCAATAATGCGAGCAGCAAAGAAAGCCTTTTCGGCATGAACCAAGTTATCTTTGCCTTCAACCACATATCCATCTTCATACAAAAATTTTAATATATCAAAAGCCATTTTCCCTCGCATAAACAAAAAAGCAACCCATTGGCTGCTTTTTTGTTGACTAAGTTTTCTTGGGGCAATACCCCAACTATTTTCTACTTGCGGCTCAGCAGGCGCTCAACGACACGCTTAAGGACTGCTTCGGTAAGTGCTTCATCATCAACAACTTCCAGATCAAGAGATTCACGGAAGTCCGCATCCTTTTCCAACTGGTCACCGTCACGGAAGCCATGTCCCTTGTGAGACTTATCATACTTTTTGCGAGCCTTGGCATCTGCCTTGGGATCTTTATCATCCTTGTCCACTTTGCGGCGGCGGGTTTTTGATTGGTCGCCTCCCATTGCACCATCTTCTTCAGTGAGGTCATCACGGTTGTAAGAATCCATGCCCATGGCAGGAACTTCGTCATCTTCAATTTCGATGTCGAGGTCATCACCAACATCTTCTGCGCCTTCACCTTCGGCGTCAACAACAAACTCAACGGGTTCAGCAACCATATCGGCTACAGTCTGAGCAACCTTCTGGATGAGGGCTTGAGCGTCGTCGCTCTCAAGGTCAATAGTATCACCGGCATCGGCTCGCTCAAGGTCACCCTCAGCATAGTCCATTTCGGCTTCGGGATCATCGCCCATTTCAGCCTTTTCCATGTCGTCCATGGCTTCAACTTCTTCTTCGGCGGGATCTTCTTCGGTGAGGGCCTCTAACCAGTTCTCAGTAAGAGATGGCATGTTAGCGAGTTTCCCCCAGCGGCGGGCAACACTTTCTTTGATAAGAGTAGAGTTTTTCTTAGTCATTACGATTTTCTCCTTAGGATGATTGAAAAGCAATCAACATTAAATAGTTTGGGATTATCTAAAAATCCCTATTCTTCTTCAAAAACACCAGCGGCTTTTAATTTCTTAAATGCAGCATGTTCAATTTGGCTGATGCGAGGGAAACTTACACCCATACGATCAGCGACTTCTCGAAGGCTTAATCCGTTTTCATTCTTGCGAGCACAGACTAGAGCACAATTAAGATCGCCCTCATAGTTCATGAAGTTTCTGCACTCACTCTGGTCACATGGTAGGTTCCATTTTTCATGAACCTCGAAGCATGTAGGTTCTGCGCTATATTGAACCTCAAACTCACTCGGTGTACGCTCAAGTTGGTCTTGCTGAGTTTTGGGATCTTGACGATAAAACATTATTTCTGCCTTCCACTTTGAGTGAAGATATGAGTAGAACTCTCTGCCAAACCTGAAACTGTTTGCCTAGACCATTCTACCTTATGTTGGAGTTCTGTCAAGTTTCGGGCTCCTGTGTATGAAAAGCCACTCTTGATTCCGCCCTCTAAATCCTGAAGGATATCAAGGACAGTTCCTTTGTAGGGAATATAGGAGGCCACTCCCTCCGGTGTTGAGGATTTATGACGCCAGTCTAACTGAGCGTCCTTGGAGGCCATGCCCCGATATTCCTTAACCCGGCTGCCATCAGGGAGGGACACAATCTGCCCTGGACTCTCCGCCGTTCCTGCGAGGAGAGATCCACACATTACAAAGTCTGCGCCGGCTGCTAGAGCTTTAACAATATCTCCCGAGGTTTTGATACCCCCGTCTGCGATGATTTTGACGTCCCTGTCTGTTCTCGCACAGTCGAAGATCGTTTGGAGACCGGGTAGACCGTGCCCTGTGACAAGGCGAGTAGAACAAATGGAGCCGCCACCAATGTTGCACCGTACAGCATCAGCTCCCCAATCAGCAACATCATTAATGCCCTCCAGAGTGCAGACATTTCCTGCGATAATATAAATATCATTCCCATATTCATTTCGCAATGTTTCTAGTGCTTTTTTTACAAGAGAATGATGACCGTGGGCAACATCTACACAAATTACATCTACACCCGCAGCGATGAGGGATTCGGTGCGCTCCACATAGTCGCCAGTCACACCGATGGCTGCGCCGATTTGTCCCGACCAGTCAGAGACTTGAGTTACCTTGCGAGCCATGGCTGCTTGTTCATCAACAGTGTTATAGCGATGAAGGATTGACATTCCGCCTGCACGGTACATAGCGATCGCCATCTTTTCTTCAGATACAGTGTCCATCGGAGAAGCAATGATCGGGATGCGCAGAGTGCGGTGTCCCATCTTGCTGCTGATATCGATCTGGCTCCTGCTTTCAATATCACTGTACTGCGGGACCATCAACATATCGTCGTAAGTGACTGCTTCTTTAAACTTCATTAGTGTTCACCACCATCTTCTTTGCTTTCTCTTGGCAGTCAGGACAAAAAAGCCGGACCAACTGTTTATCATTGTAAACCACAACTTGCCATGCTAAGTGTGCTTCACGAGTTTTTGGGAATTCTACATTGCACGCAGAGCATTTATTAGGCATTCTGTCAAACATGTGTATCTGTTTGGCCAGGCGTTGGTGTTGTTCGTTTACTACCTTCTTTTCTTTCTTTTTCTTATTGGCACGCTTAATCTTCTTCGAGTGCTTTTTATCCATGAATCACCTCAAATGGTTCGGTACGATAATCATACACCCACTCTGGGATCTTGTCAACTGGATAACGCAAGCGTGGCTTGGAAGCGTAGAACTTGCGGTAAGACACGACAGGATTGTCCGAGCGGAACTCGTCGGGCATAGCCAGACGAAGCGGCGTGCATTCCATGGATGGAAACAAACCTGGGTCAAACATCTCGATGAGAGTCTTGAGAACTGCTTGGCACTTATGAGTTTTGCCGAAGCGGTGTTCATACTCATCAATCATAGCCTGGCAGTGGAGAGCAAGATTCATATAGTTACTTGCTGACTCCGCAGCCCAAAGGCACGACGGGTGCTTGGGGTTGAATGAGCGGTAAGGAGCCTTGAGACCCTGCTCGTTGATGACGGTTGACATGATCTGACAAGACTCTAGGATCATCTTGACTACACGCAGGTTGTCCTGCGACTGTGCTGACTTCTCCCAGTCAATCTCGCCCGTCTCTTCATTGCCTTCAATAGCAAAAATATTCATGAACCCTCCACTAGTTTAAGTTCTGCTTGGGGAATATATTCTTCATTGTTCCGATACTTTCCACACCACTGGACCAGTACAAAAACTGGGTCGCCTCGGCGGCGAGCGAACTGTGTAGACTTGACCAGACCGACAAGATCGTGAGTGGGGTTGCCATATCTGACCAGTTGACCTGGCTTGAACTTGGGTGTGATAGCCATCAGCTCTCCTCAGGTCCTAGTGTATCACAGGAACCCACAATGTCAAAACAATTATGAGCATTTGTTAACATTTCCTCAAACCGCTCGCCAGTTGCAAGCCACTGCATCTTGACATACCGGTGGGGAGGATAGCCGTTGCTGGGCGTGGGTCCAGCATAAGCCTCCTGAAGGACCAAAGCCAACTTACCATACTGATGGCTGCTGCGTGCTCTCAAAAGAGTTCCGGGCTGTTGAACTTCCCACATCTTATCCCGCATAACTAACAACCTCCCAATTCAAGGGCATATAAATACATCGGGTTCCGTTGGGAAATAATACATCGTGTGTAATATATTTTCCGTTGGCACTTAGTGCCAAAATACCATACTCCCCGTTGTGGCGGATAGTGATATTTTTCCGACAATGCTTCTTCACCCGGAGTAAACTTCCCACAGGAATATCCTCAGGGTTTGTTTTCAGCCGGGTATTATAAGTTTCTCGTTCCATTACCACAACCTTGTTGTTAATTTATTCTCGGAAATAAAGCAGTCAGTCCCATCAGGCCTCATAACCTGCCAGTGTTGCTTATTAATCTTCTTCATCAAAAGTAGTGGTGCTTTACGGTCGGCTAGATTGATAAACCACAGTGTGGAGTAATTATTAATCGCTGTCTTCCTAATCCGAACTAAATCACCTGGCTTCATTCAGCACCTCCAAAGATTGTGGATAGTGAACTTTGCCTTCAGGCATACCCTCTAAATGAACATAGGCAACCTCGCCTTTGACCTCACGGGTTTTAAGTATAAGATATACTTCTTTGTTCCCTCGGTGCCGTACCAAATCTCCTGGCTTCATTGATCCTCCGCCAAACTAAGATACTGGTCAGGAATCTCCTCCTGTGCTTGCCGCTCATTACACCACTGGACCTTCACCAAGTTGCCTAGAAGCTTGTGCGAGCGAGTAGATTTGACTAGTCCAAGAGTGGGATTAGCAGGGTGGTTGTATTTTACTAAATCACCTGGCTTCATGATAAGACCTCCGTCTCATTTGGAAAGAGCATAATAGTATTGTTCTCACAGAAGATGTCTTCTAGTTCATTAAACTGTACAGAAGAGGGGTAAATCTTAACCCGCTCGGGGAGTCTGTCTTGGTCAATTACATAGGAGAGGTCATACTTCTCCTGGACCACCAGACCAATCGCACCCTCAAGTCGTTTGCGGATGCCGGGGGCGAACTTATCCAAAGCCTTTGGAGTGACTTTTACAATCTGTCCAGCCCTCACGAATACTCCCTTAAGTTCTGGGCATAGTCTACGAACACTGGCGAGCCGTCTGCTGGTTGGCACTTGTAAAAGATATCGCCCTCGGCTCCCTCGTAGTCCCGATCAAACTCACAGGCTGGGGATAATCCCATAACCACAGCAACCTTGGGGATCTCGTTCTCACCAGCCGCCAAGCTGACAACCAACATACCAGGCTGAATCTCGCAGCGTTTGCGGATCGACTCTACCAACTCTTTACCGTACAACATATCTCTCTCCCTTGTGATACTATAATATCATAAGACCACCCTGAGTCAAGAAAAAAATGACCTTTTTTATATTTATTTTATCGGTCTCCAGTGGAACCTAAAGCCCCGTCACCCCTGCTGGTTGCATCGTCGTAGATGTTATCGGATTCCACGAGATTAATGTCCGTAGTGATCTTCACCAAGACTGCTTGGGCAATCTTCTCACCTGAGTGGATAGTTTGGTTTCGGTGTGTAACGTTATGAAGGTTGACAAAGATCTCGCCCGTGTAGCCTCGGTCAACCACGCAGGCTCCCACAAGGAGTCCACGTTTAGAAGCAATGCCGGATTTATTTTTGATCTCCAACATATAACCTTCGGGAACCTCGATTTTTAACCCTGTTGGGATCACTGAGGATCCGAAAGGAAGAACAGTCTCGATTTGATTGTCGAGTTCTGGCTTCGGCGTGGGGCAGAAAAACAAATCCATTCCCGCATCCGTTGCATGGGCTCGGACTGGCATCTTTGCTTCCTCGTGGAGTCTCTGTACTCTTACTTCCATTTTATTATCCTCTACCTTAATTTTATTTCCCGGTCGGTCTGCGCAGGCTGGTTTCAAATCACACCCGCAGTCATAACATTCATCACTAACATTAAATAATTGGCTTTGATCAATCACTGGTGAACGCCTCCCTGTCTGCCTTTAAGTCCTCTATCACTTCCCGAGCAGCTCCCTGTTGGTGATCTCGCATAACTTCCCACAGGATTTCATCTTCATCGTCGTCTTCTTCTTTCTCCTCCGCAACAAGTTCTGCCAGTTCTTCTTCATCCCACTGTCTCATATAGTAGGGCTCACCTCCATCATAAACATTCACACCAAAGAAGTTTGGCATCTCATCATCGTAGATAAGCGAGCCGATGAGGCTTTCATCTACCTCTGCGAGTTGTTCCATGAGCCACTGGGTTCCCTCCTCGGGTTGGTTCCAACCAGCGTATCCAGCAATCTGAGCCCAAGTCTCCCCAATCTCCATTGACTCCAACACACACCACTTTGATCCTACATTTTCGTAAGCCCAATTAACATGGTTGGTATCCTCATAGGTTGGCGATCCTTCTTTGCCGTCAACGAACATGTCGCCGAACCACTGGTCGCCATAACCTTCGGGTTCTCTGACTCTAGAACAGATTTCAGCGAGTTTGGTTAACGCAGCCTTGTTGATTTGCTGAAAGTCGATAGTGTATCTTACATGATTAGCCATTATGTTACCTTCCTAAAGGTTTTCTTAATTGATCGGGTGCTAAATCCCCACTTCTCGTTATAGTCCAGGTTAGCCATATATACCTTGTTGAGGGAAATCTGGTCTCCTTCTCTTACTCCCCAGCATCGAATGTTGGCATCAAAAGAATTGCTATCCGTTGTAGAAATTACCCAGTACTCTTTGCCGTTCTTTGTCTTCTTTACTTTTACTTCCCTGGGGATAAACCAGACCAGTTGCAGGTCAGGGTCGTACTCGCTGATAGGAGGACAACCACGCTTCATCAGGTTGTCTTGGATCTCTTGCGGCATGATCTCGTGGATCGGGAAAATACCCGTGAGCGATGCGAAGTGTTCCAACTTCTCTTCCTCGGAGAAGTCTCCCTCCGGAGCATATAGATCAATGTTCTCAATCAAGTTCTTTTCTTTACGTGGTCGGTCCACAGCAACGGCTGACCAGAAGTGCTTTAGCCCCGTAAACCTGTAGTCCATCAATTCATCAAGGGCCTTACTTCTAACGAGAACATCCAGAGCCTTCTTATTCAGCTTGGAATAGGTAATACCTTCGTTGAACAAGAACTCCTCAATGCTGTCGAAGGGTCGGTTGGTGACAATCTGGTCGATGGCGCTATCACCGAGACCCTTGATCCCGGCAAGTGGCTGAATCAAAGTGTTGCCGTCGTCACCAATCTCCCACACTCGCCCTGATTTATTGATACTAGGCGGGACAATCTCAAAGCCGAAAGACTTGGCAGTGTTGATTGCTCCTGCCTTTTTATCTTCTGGCTCCTTGTCTAAGAACGCAGCCATCCACTCCACTGGGTAGTAGTGACTGAGCCACGCACACTGGAAGGACACCGCTCCGTAGGATACGGCGTGCGATAAGTTGAAGCCGTAGCCTGAGAAGAACTCCATGTTTGCCCACTGCTTGTCGGCGATTTCTTTAGACAATCCGTGTTCGGCACAGCCTGCTACGAACTTCTTGTAGAGATTATCTTTTACTTTGTCTTTCCCTGTTCCCTTTTTCGTCAGGACCTTGCGGAGAAGGTTGCCCTCATCCAGTGAGATGTCCTTGCCGAGTTTGTGAGCGAGCATAGCCAACTGTTCTTGGAAGACTAGAAGACCATAGGTTTCTCCGAGCACTTCTTTGATGATTGGGTGGTCGTAGTGTACTTGTCCAGGGTTAGCCTTGTTCGTCACATACAGGCTGTGAGCCTTGGCGCTAAGTGGACCAGGGCGGAAGATAGCCGTGACCGCAGCAAAGTCCAGAAGAGATTCCGGCTGGGCTTCTTGGCAGAACCGCTGGGCTCCGCCGTTGGTCATCTGGAAGATGCCTGCCCACTTGCCTTTGTGGAAAACTTCCTTCCAGACTTCTTGGTTGTCAAAGTCAATCGCATCCGGATGGAGATGAGTATTATAATAATCTCTCACCTGCTCAAACGTTGGGTCCTCAATACCCTGATGGCGCTTGAGGATATGACGGATGGCTCCCGAAATCATACGGAGAGTTGATAGGCCAAGTAAGTCAAACTTAATAAAGCCGAGCGGCTCTAGGTGGCGAACGTTCTGACCTTCACTCCACGGAGTCTGGATGACTCCGCCTGAATTGATCAGGGGCATGTGCTTATCAAGGTTCTCCGCAACAACAATCCCGCCAGCGTGACGAGAAATACTCCGCATATTGCCGAATAGGTGGTCAACGTGAGTCGCCACCTCTGGATACTTCCGGAAGAATGCCTGGAGTGTTTCACTGTATTCTTTGACTTCATCAAAGGTCGGTGTATAGACACCAGCAGTTTGACCGTGAGCCTTCTTGGCTAGAGGGGTTGCCTCAGCCATCATCACACCAGTTACCTTGTTGACTTCCATAAACGGAATATCATAAAACTTACCGATGTCTTTGATCAGTGAGCGCAACTGGAGCGTGTTGAAATTACTGATGGGAACAACATTGACCCCAATCTTTCCCCACTCCTCTGCAAGTTGCTGCTTCAGTTCCATTGGCTCCTCAACATCAAAGTCAATGTCGGGGTAGCCCTTGCCGCCCTTGGTTAGGAACCTCTCAAACTGGAGAGCATACTTGATTGGGTCAATCTGTGTGATGTCCAGAACATAGGACAGGAGTGAGCCGGCTGCTGAACCTCGTCCAAGTCCTACCAGCATTTCCTCTTGGGCTTTGTCCGAGATGGCTTTCATCGTCAGGAAGTATTGTGCGAACCCACGCTCCTTAATGATGTTGAGTTCATACTTGAGACGGTCCACATACTCAGGGTCTGTGATGTTCTTTTCTTTCATTCCCGCCAGAGCGTCAGAGGTCAGAGCCTGGATGGCTGTCTTGCCTTCGGGCACCACGAACTCAGGCAAGCGCACTGTGCTATCAGGAAGGAAGTCTTCACAGCGGTCAAAGGCGATGTGATGTGTCCGCTCAATTGAGTCACGGACAAAAGTATCGTCGTACTCTGTGCGATGCTTGGCGGAGTAACTCTTGTAACTCTCCCACATCTGGTCGCCGTTCTTCGGGTAGAGTTCGTAGCCGACCTCATCAACCGAGTCGGGAAGACCGTTGCCGCCCTCAGCCCACGCTGGAATCTTGCCGCCCCAGCCGATGCGCTTGTACATCTCTCGCTCTTTCCAAAGT
>Ga0209308_10000769_pt1 | contig 31496 bp, 29 predicted proteins | sample COGITO_mtgs_1204_3_FD_184806 | JGI IMG/M metagenome (GOLD analysis project Ga0209308, IMG submission 184806) | Pelagic marine microbial communities from North Sea - COGITO_mtgs_120405 (SPAdes) (version 2) | ecosystem: Environmental > Aquatic > Marine > Epipelagic ... | reverse complement strand
AAATTGGAAATCACCAATTGCATTTTTTGATTTTCTAAATACTTTAACTCTGGCAACATCACCAACAAATGTTTTAAGTTGTGATATATCTATTTTAGCAAAAGAACCAGTTAATGCTGATTCTGTAATTACTTGTGCTTCGGTATGTGCAAATGAGGCAGTATATGATGTACTATTAAAATCAGAAACAAGATTGTTACTTCCTGTAAATGGTATATCAACCAATACTTCTTTATCATTTAAAACTTCAATTATTTTTGGTACATATTCAGTAGTTGATACATCGGTTGGAACTCGTACTGTTATGTTGTTTTCATCAATTGATGATGTCCAAGAACCACTATCGGTTATTTTTAATTTGTAATTAGTAGGAGTAGAGAATATTGATAAATCAGTACCAGCAGTTGGTGTTAATGATATACCTTCTAAACTACCTGTTTGTGTAACTTCTGGTATTGATTTGTTAAATATAGTTTTTACAATTTCAGTAATCGTAACCTTTGGTCTTTTTACAAACCTAACTATATTTTCATTGGCCAAGTTTTTATTAACTTGAATTGTTCTTTCCCACTTTACATTATAAACATCTTTCCATTCATTTGGAATATCTACCTTATTACCATCATCATCAAAATAAGATTTTAATTCACCAAGTATTGTAATTTTAGCAGTTCCAATTGGAGTATCTTCATATACATAAACTCCAACTAATTTAGATGTACCCTCGTAATAATCAGGTATACCTTTACCAGGTTCAAAATATATAGGATTTCCCTCAACATCAAGTATTTCTATTTTTACTTCACTTGTTTCTTTTAAACATTCCGAACCATCAATTAGAAAACCATTTTTACCACCAGTAAAGGTATCACTAAATTCTGTTATTTTAAAATACTCAGAATTAGGTTTATCATCATTGATAAAAACTTGAAAATTAGATAAGTTTTGTTTTGGTGAGAAAGATTTTATTATAGCCATTTATATTTTTCCTATTATTACTACTATAAATATTTGATAATTATATTTATAAATATATATTATATAGAATTATATAGATTATGGGAAAATACACTACAATACAAGTTAAAAGGGAGTTATATAGGGAATTACACAATTACTGTTGTGAGAATGGGTATTCTAAGGCAGGGTTAATTGAAAGATTAATAAGACAAAGATTAAGTAAACCTAAACCAACAAATGTACTAAGAGTAAAATAATTACTTTCCTTCGTTATCTTTTTCAGATATAACAAGTTCGGATTCTTTACAATTACTTAGGATTATTGTTTTTAAGTGAGGTATATCTTTCCATACAATAGAATGTTCTTGTTTAGGATTATATTTTCCTTTTACTAGATAAGTAACTATTGTATTATCTTCTAAGGTTAAAAATCCATGTGCTGAATGTTTATTTACAAAAACACTTTCTCCCTCAGATAAATGATATGCTTCTAAGGTTTCTGTTTTAAGATTATAAATAAAATCTATTATACTTCCTTTGGTAACTATAATTTGTTTTGATTGTCTTGGGGAGTTTTGAAAATGCATTCCTCTAAAAGTAAATTTTTTTAAATTTTTACTTATGTTTACTTGTTCCCATTTTTTTGTATCTATACAAGTTAAAGAACCTCTATCATCATCAAATTTATTTAAATCAACTATCATATTTTTTCTTTTAAATATTCAAATAAATGTTTAGTTATTTTATTATTAGATTGTAACGAATACATTCTATCATGTCCTAATCTATCAGTAACAAATTCATATCGTGGTGTTTTATTTAATATAGTACCAACCATATTGATTATATCCATATTAGTTAATACATCACCACTTCCAATATGATAATGTGTTTGATATGAAGTTTCACTAAACTTAATTATTTTCATAATTGCATTTACATTATCCTCAACCCATATCCATTCTCTCTTTTGTAAACCATCTCCATAAACAGGTATAGGTTTATCTTGTTTTATTGAACGTATTATCGTTGGTATGAACTTTTCATCATATTGTCTAAAACCGAAGTTATTACAAGTTCTAGTTATTATATAAGGTAATCCATAAGTTTTACCACAACTCTCTACTAATAAATCTGCCGATGCTTTTGTTGCTGAATAATAAGATGATGGAATCAGTTTATCATTAATTTTTGATTTGGTTACATCGTAAGGTAATTCATCCAAATCTCCATAAACTTCATCAGTAGATATTTGTATGAATTTTTTTAATTTATCATTTTTTCTAGCAAGTTCTAATAAATTAAATGTTCCTTCGATATTTGTTCTAACAAATGGTTTACCATCTTTGATTGAATTATCTACATGAGATTCTGCAGCAAAATTAACTAAATAATCATATTCACCTAAATCTTCTGCAGTTACATCACAAATATCTTCTACCAATACAGGAAGTCCAACTGGTATGTTTTCTATATTACCGGCATAAGTAAGTTTATCAACTACCAATACATCGTATCCATTTTCTACACATAGATGTACAAAAGAAGAACCGATAAATCCACAACCACCTGTAACTACTATTCGCATTCTAAAACTTTACGTTACTAAATCCTTTTTCTTTTTTAATCTCAATCAAACCATCTACAACATCTCTCATTGAATCAATGTGTGAGATTACCATAACGAAATCAAACTGAGTTTTAAGGTATGTAAACAGCATAAATAAAGATTGTAAGTTCTCACTATCTAAAGTACCAAATCCTTCATCTATCACAAGGAAATTAGGTCTTGGTAGGTTACATACATTTATAAGTGCAACTCGAATTGCTAATCCACTAATGAATCTTTCCATTCCACTACACATTTCCAAACTCCATCTCTGGTCTCCATACACTAAGTAAGCATTAATATTCTTACCATCAATTTCTAACTGCATTCCAAATTCAACGATTTGAGCCAAGATATTGTTTACCTCACCTTCAATCATTGGTAATGCCTTTTCAATCAATTCATACGATACACCATCTTTAGAAAGAGCATTTAAGTAGAAATCAAATAATCTACTCTGAGATTCTAAATCCTTAACCTCATTGATTCTATCTTCAATAGTTTCCTTTTGGTTCTGTAATGCTGATACTTTACCATTTAATTTAAGAACATCTGTATTTACTTTTCTTAAATCATCTTTGGTAACATTCAGTTTTTCTCTTACCGATTGTATATCAGTTCGTATATCTTTATTCTTTATAATTTGTTTCTCATTCTTATAATATTCCTTTATAAGTTGTTCCTGTTGAGCAATTTGTTGTTTATTTCGTAATTCCTCAGTTTCAATTGTTGATAACTTGTTGATAAGTTGTGATATCTCTCTATCAATTTTATCTTCTTTATTCTTTGCTTCAATATAGTTATTCCATTCATCTTCATATCCTTTCAAAGAATCAATCACCAACATCAGTTGTAATCTTGTCTTATCATTATCTGAAAATAACTCTTGGTAATGAGATATATCAGCTTCTACCTTTTCTTTTTGTTGTAGAATCGTTTCTGAATTTTCCATACAAATATCACACTCTTCATTATATTTGTGTTTATCTAAGTGGTCTTTTCTTTCATATAAAGATTCTTTTTTAATATTGATTTTATCAATTGTAGATTCAATATCTCTTAGTTTATCCTTTGAATCTTTTAATTTACCAATACCATCTTCCAATTCTTCTTCATCAAATTTATCAACAATTTCATCTAAAGTGATTTGTAATTCTTCTCTATGGGTAATTCTATCTTGTGTAGATTTTTTATTTGTTTGGATTGTATCTCGTTTGGTTTCGAGTAATTTTAATCGTTTTTCAAGTTCTTCAATTGAAACTCCACTATCTGCATTTAACTTTACAATCTTTTCATTTAGAGATATAATCTTTTTATTTAAAACTTCTTCTTCATCTCGAAGAGCTTTTTGGTTCATCTCATAAAGTTTGTACTCGTTTTTGTTTGATTTTAAATCAGTGTCGATTTCCGCCAATTTTGTTGTAAAATCATCACTCTTAAATTTTCTGATAAGTGTTGCATTATCTCTGTTCTCATCTGCTGCCTTCTGATATAATTTATCAAAGATGTTTACACCTATGAATTGTGAAAGTATTTCTTTTCTTTCACTTTGTGATTTATCTATGAACAATGCGTTGTTTCCTTGTAAAGATAGTGCAGTTAGAACGAAATCCTCGAACTTACCTAAATACTTCTCTATCTCTTTATTAGTATCTTTTCTTTGTTCACCATTAAGTGATTCAATAACTCCATTGTTATCTCTCCAAAAGTTTACATCTACCTTTACCGATGTTGCTTTTCTAACATAACGAGCCTTTCTTTCAATAAAGTAATCTATCCCATCTATTTCAAAGTTAAACTTACAATGGAAAGTTGTCTTACGATTGTTTATAATATTTTTAGAAACGTTTGTACGAGATGTTTTATCATAGATACAAAAAGATAGTGCATCCCACATAGAAGATTTACCACTTGCATTAGGAGCAAAGATACCCATGATACCTTGTGCCTTATCAAATCTAATTAAATTATCTTCACCATAAGAAAACATATTAGAAAACTGAAACTCTTTGGGTGTCCATAAAATGTTACCCATCATATCTGATTCATCTATATGTGAATTTAATTCTGAGTTTATTTCTGCTATCTTATCTAACTCTTCATCTTCTAACAAATACTGTCTTTCTAAGTAATCTCTGATGAGTTGGTTTTGGAAGGTTTCATCTTTAACATTACCAACAATGTTTTTGTTTACCTTTTGATTTGTTTTTAGTTGTCCGATTGTATCGGTTCTAGTTACAGTAACTTCAGCAACTTTGAATAACTTCTTAAGTTCAGTTATTCTTCTTTTCATATCAGATGCCTCTGTTCTTGTAAATCTCAATCTTAATCTTGGATACTTTGGAAGTTTTGTGTCTATTTCATCATACACCCATTGAGGTATCTTACCATCAACTACATCAACTGTAAGAAATCCATAATCATTATGTAGATGGTGTTCTGTAAAAGTTCTTGTAGGAATATCCCAAAGTAAATAACCATGATTCTCTAATAGTTCTCCATGATTCTGTTGAACCATAGAACCTGCATAAGCAATGTGTTCATATCCATCTCCGAAAGTTTGTCGTTTATGGATATCACCCAACATAGCCATATCGAATCCATCGAACATATCCACTTGGAATGAGTTAGAGGAAACGGTATAGCCAATATCTGTTTGAGCTTTGTTTACTGGTCCATGAAAAAGACAGATTGTATTTTCTCCATCAACGGTATCTCCCTTAGGCCAATTTTCCTTGTTATCCAATATAGAATAGACAACAAAAGTAAGATTGTGGATAGGGTAAACACCAGTATCACGAAGATAATGAATTCTATCATTTCCAAGATTTTCGATAATAGGTGTGAGTACATCAAGTCTGTGGGAATTATTTAAATTACAATCGTGGTTACCTGTGATTAACACAGTTTCTCTTAACTTTGCACACTCGGTGAGAAACCAACTTATTTCGTGTACAAGTTCGGGTGACATCTCAGTTTTAGCATGAGCAATATCACCGGCAATATAAATGAGGGAATCCTCAATTTTATCTTCTTTAACTTTTTTTAGGAATTTTTTGAATACTATTCTGTATTCCTTATGTCTTTGTAGATTTCTAATGTGTAAATCTGCAAGATGGTAAACTTTATTTATAACCATTTATCTATAATATAATTTCCCCACATTTTGTGAGATTCTTTTGTTGGATGTTTTCTTTCATGAAATGTACCATTATTATTATTTAAATAATAGTACATATCATCCATATCTATCTTTAAGTAATCTAATCCTAATTGTTCAGTATCTCTACCAAATTTATCAATTTTTGTTTTAGGTTCAGTTACGTTTTCGTATTTATAAAAAGCATTAAAAAAATAATAATCAATGCCATTAAGTTCACATATTGAAATCAATGATTGAATATAATTAAATGTTCTAATATATGATGGTATTAATTCATTCTGATGTAATACAAATATGTCCTCAGTTGTTTTATCTTTATCATTATCTCCCCACTTATCATAACCAACCCACAATCTTTCTTGTTGATACTCACTTCCTGTCCACCATTCAAATCTTGTTGGTGATGTCCAACCAATTATAAGTTTAAATTCATCAGACTCAACCCAACCACTTTCTTCACTCCAAGTTTTATGAGTTGAAATCCATTGATTTATATCTCTCATAGTATTTCTAAAAATATAATCATTAGAAACACCAGCTGATGCATTATTACAATCAATAAAACCTATTTCATCTGCAATTATTTTTGAAAACCTTTCGTTTTCTTTATTTTCTAATTCTGCTCCCCAAGTTACAGAATCTCCAATAGAATATAATATCATAAACCTTTTAATTTTTGTGATATAATATCACCAAATCCTGTCTTTTTAGATTCTTTTAATTTATTATTTACTTCTGTGAATCCCATATCAGATGCATCTTTATCTGTGGGTTTAATATTTTTTGTAGAAATACCTTGATTACTAAATTGCATAGTATAATGTAACGCTTGTTGTTGAGCATCTTCATCTAATAAGATGTTAATGTTTTTTACTCTATTTTTAAATATAGCCTCGTTTAATTTAGTAGGAATAAATTTACCCAAAATAGGAATAGAATTTCTTTTAACTGCCATTGCATCAAATACACCTTCTACTAAAGTTATTGGTTCGCTCCAATTTATTTGGTTTTCGAACATAATAACATTTTTCGAAACTGGTGGATTCTTGTATTTAAACTTTTCTTCAGAGTGTATAGAACGTGCAATGAAGTAATTAAGTCTATTATCCAAATCATAGGAAGGAATAATAATACGATTGGAATACATACCAGTATCACAATAACCGATATTATATCTTGTAATATCTTCTTTAGTAATACCCCTTTCCTCTGCATACTTGAGAGCCTTTTTATAAACAGGTTTTATTTTACCTGTTGGTACTTTTAAAAGTGATTTAAATTCACTTGGTAATCGTAACTCTACTCTCTCATCAACAGTATCTTTATTGTAAACTACATAATCATCACCATAGATTTCAAATAACTTTTTCTGTTTACGAGAATCTACATGAAGTCTTTTTAATAATCTCTGTATCTTTCTACCTTTTGCATCACAAACCCAACAATGCCAATATTGTGTTTTAATATTAACTTGTAGTTTTTTCTTATGATGATGACAAAAAGGACAGAAATGTGCCTGTTCATCATTTTTCATAGATGTTCCAGGCCCTAGAACATCGTTTAATATATTAATAACTTCTTGTTTCTCGTGATGTGAGAGCATAATTACACTTTTAACAATACAAATATACGAAAAATATTTTAATTATCCAAGTCTTTTCTAAAAAACTTTCCTAATAAATTATCATTTAGGGATAAATCATCTCCTAATACATCGTGTGCAAATTGTTCTTGTAGTTCATAATAGGTTAAAGCCTTCTTTCCTTTACAGAATCTAAGTATTTCTAACTTTAGTGTATCATTGATATCACTTCTTCTATCTTCTTCTAAAGCCAGTGCATTAGAATGAAACCACAACTGTACTGTTGCATTTGATGAACGATAATCTAACCAATTAGATTCTTTTTCAACCATTTCATATTTCTTCATTCTCTTATCTGTAAGAGCAGCTGTTTCTTTTTTACCAAACTTTCGTTTCCTAATAGAAACTACTTGTTTTTTACCAATGTAAAATTCACCTGTAATTCCATTAGTTATTTTGTATATAAAACCAAATGTACCATCTGGCATATCTGATAGTTCTGTTATACTTTTTGAATTATATGTCCAACCCATAGTTAAAAATCTTGAAATCATTTTCATACCTTTCTTTTATGATATTCTTCATCCAATCTTCAGTATAAAATGCATTGTAATACATTTCTTGTTTTAAAGTTGGATGTTTATCATAAATTGGATTTTTGTTTAAATGTGGTATTTTTGAATTATGATTTAGTTTATTTAATAATTTTTTTATTTCATCTTCATAGTTTTCATATCTTGCTATATATGATACCTGTTTATCTTCAGTTCTACCAGCATTTATATAATAACTTTGAGGAAGTATATCTAAGTGATTTTCATTATAAGTTTTTAAAAAAGTTTGAAAATCATACTTAAACTCATTTTTTCGTAATCTATGTAAATAAGCAGAAACCATTCTTGTATATGGATTTCGTACTATTGTAAATATAAAAAACTTTGAAACATCATTTAATGCTCTAATAGAATCGTGTACAGCAATAGTTTCTGTTCCATCTATCTTATTAAGAATATTTGTTAGGGATGTTCCACCAGTTTTTGGTATATGAATGTAAGCCCACTTCTGAGCTCTGTTTAAAAGTAAACCCAAGATAGGAAATTTATCGTGATACTGAATCAGAGTATTTTTTCTGATTTAACTTTCCGCCTCTTGCTTGTCCAAGTGCTTTATCATCTTTGTGAAGTTTGTTTACTTCATCTGCAGATAAAGGTGTTTTATCTTTTCCTGTATTCGCTAATTTAGCGAATTCTGATTTTTCGTATAATTCTTCTATTGATGCCATATTAGTATCTCCTTTGTATTATATAAATATAGATTAAGTATCAAAACGAATAATGATGCTCATATCATAATCTGGTAAATTTTTAATTGGAGTAGGTAATTTAGCAACGGCTACCATCTCGTTGTTATCATTATATAATCCTACTGTTGTTATGTATGGTGTTAAATAAGAACCTGTTGGGTCAGTTTGTCTATGAGTATCATAATCATTCCAACTACCTGTTGTACTTCCATCATAAGATGAAGTATATGCTGATTTTTTATCTATATCAATTACTTCTGTAATCTTTTTTGTACCACCTGGTATTACGTTATTTATTTTTGTAATTTCAAAATCATAAGAACCACTTATATTTACACTAACCGCTGATGGATTTTGCGATGTATTAAACTCTCCAGCATTTGCAGTAACTAAAACTTCTGTTTCGTAAATTGTTTTTGTTGATTTAAAATCAAGTGTATAATTAATGAAAGAGGTTGCGTTGGTAAGTACAATTAATCCCTCGGAATAAAAAATATTTCCATACTTTACCTCATCTATATTCAATCCATCGAAATCAAGTGGAACAGATGTTTGTAATGTACCCGAAATTAAATCAATTAATACTATTGTAACTATATCAGTATCTCCACCAAATGTTAATGTAGCTAATCCTGTTTCTACATCAAATGAACTAATTGTTCCTGTAAACTCTTCATTATCAGCATCTTTAATTGTTATTATTTCTTGTTCAAAATCTAATAACACTAAGGTGTAAAGAGGGTTAGATGATGTTAAACCACCAGTTGAATTATCTGAAAATGTTATTTCATTATCGTTATCTACTAGTGTTACAGAACCTTCTTTTATTTTTTCACCAAATACTGATTGAGGTATTTTTACTATTTGAGCAGATGAACCTAAATTTCTTTCTTCAGATATATTACCAATATTTTTTACTTTACCAATTAATGTAAAAGTATTTCCTATATTAGAATAATATTTTGATTTAAGACTTGTATATAAAGGTGATGTATAAATAGTAGAACCATTTACAGTTACATTATTAGCAGAACCACTATCAAAAGAACCACGAGATTCTTCTTCAGCCGTAATTACTGCGTAATCATCTTGAGTAACTGTCCAAGATTTATGAACTTGGAAAGCTCTTTTACTTACATTTGATTTTGGAATTGTTTTTAACATACCGGTATTACTCCTCTATATAAATATATGGAAACAAAAAACCCCACTCGTGGTGGGGTTTCTTAAACGTTAAGTTCTTTTAGAAATCAAGTTTAACTTTTATTAATACTTCTTTATCAAATGATTTAGGAATTGGTTGTGATGTTTTAGCCACCGCAATCGTTTCGTTTGCATCATTTAGTAATCCAACAGTTGTAATAAATGTTCTTGGGTCTTTTTCAAAAGTTGATTCTGCAAATGAACCATCTGAACCTGTTACGAATGTTGGGTTATTAGAGAAGTTATATTCTCTGTTTGTTGCTCTTACAAAGTAATGTGAAGTAGAAACATTTTCTGTTCTTCTTGCTTGGAAATCTCCACCACCTCTAATTGCCTCATGTAATAAGAAATGATTTTGTCCTTCTCTTGTAATTCCTTCATATATACTAGCACCACTATTAGAACCACTATCTACTGATGTTCCAATTGTTTGATGAATTGCCGTTGGGTTAAGAACTATGATTCCTTGGTCTGGATAGAATTTACCATATCCTCTACCATTTGAATCAATTAAAGAATTTATAGTAGCTTCTGATTCAGTACCTAAGTTTAATGAACCACTACCTACATTAAATATTCTTCCAGCCTTACCAACTGAATCTGAAAATTTCTTTCCACTATTATCAATGAAGTTAAATGTTTGATTAGAACCACTTAATATTACTGACCAGTTTCCTGCATCCATTTTCTCTTTGTAACGGGCACGAGCTACATTGATTATATAGATATCATCCGATTCGTGTCCATCTTCTGTTGAACCTGAATAGAATTTAAATTTATCATCTCCTTGGTCTAAAAGTAATTGTTTGTATTGAGCATAAGTTGCTTTACTTGCCAATGTTGAACTATCATCGTTAGTTAGGGATACTGAACCACTTCCGAATTTATGTCCATAAGCAACTGCATATTGAACATCTCCTGCAGATTCGTTATATACATTTACATAGTAGTTTAAACTTGCGGCTGATTGTGAAGAAGAAGTTACGAAAGTAGATAAACTACCAGTATTACCTGTCCAAAGACCAGTTGTTACAACTTCTACTTTACCATTTACTTGGTCAAACTCTCCAAATCTTTTATAGATACCATTTGTGATTTGTCCACCACTTGCACCTAACTTATCTCCACCAGTTAAATACTGATTTATAATTGTTGTTAATTGTTCTGATGTAAGATTTCCTTGATTAGCATCTAAATAGTTTGCCAATTCTTGTGATAAATTTACTCCAGCTTGTCCTTGTATTGTTGCCATATCTCTTTATCCTTTATTAACTTGGTTGTACATATGTAACTGTTACAGGAATAGTTTGAGAACCACCTGTTTCATTACCATATACTGTTATAGTTGTTTGTGTTGTTTGTGTTATATTTGGATTCGGAATAAATGTAAATTGTAATCCCGTCTCTATTGCTGCAGTTGCAGTTATTTCATCTCCTAAGAATGTTGGTGTTGAACTAGCTCCTGCCGATAATCCACTTCCTACAATCGAACCTGCATTCTTATTAGAAAGAATAACAGTATATCCACTTTGTGTATTACCACTTGGTGAAGTAGTTGGGGAAAGTTGAACTTGGCCTGAGTTCTGATTTACAGTTATAGAAGGTACACCAAATTCTACTTTTGGAATTTTTGTTGTTCCTTTTGGTAAAGTCACCAATTTATATTTTAAGATTTGAGTTTCATCTGGTGAAGCCTCAGTAATCGGAATCGCTTTGATTGCCGCATCATAATATGCACTTCCTTTTGGATGTGCTGGTTCGTAAAGTGTGTAATCTACCTCATCATCACCTAGTGCGAATTTTGAGATATTTAAACCTTCACCAGATGCTAATTTCTCTCTACCCTTTTTGGTAAGAATTGCATCTACTGTTATTTCTGTGTTATTTAAATAAGCCATAATTAAATTTTCCTCTTGTTATTCAATATATAAATATAAGTATTTTATAAAAATATATTATTTCTAATCTTTTATTCGTTAATCAACTTCTAAAATTGGTTCTCCACTACCTCTTCCACTATCAGAAACTCTCAATGTATTAGGATTCGTAGTAAATGTTACAATAGGCGAACCACCATCTAAAGTTGTTTTACTTGTTTGTGATGAACCTTTAAAAAATGAATTTTCTAATCCACTTGTTAAATCACCAACGTTACTATAATGTGTTTCAAAATTACCATCTAATGGAGTAACTTGTACTATATTTCCTGCTACGACTGGGTCGGTTGTTTCAAGTCCATCTGAACCTGTGAATGGTAATATATTTACAATTTGTTTGAATTTAGTTATAGAAACAAATTCTCTTCCCAATGATTCATCACTTGAATTTATATTCTGTGGTACATCTTCTAAATAAGATTCTTTTAATAAAAATACTTTTACTCTATCTTTTACAAAATTATTATTTTTATCTAATCGTGTTCTAATAGAATGAGAACCACTTCCATATAATCCAAATCCTAATCTTGATAATGACTCAGCACCCATTCCTATTTGTTGATATGCAGTTGAATCATACGCACCTTGTACTGAACCGGTGAATTGTGCATCTATACTAATACTAATACCACCCATATCAGAACCGCTATTTACTGTGATAAATCCTGACTGATTTATATCATCAGAAGCTGATATCTCTGATTCATATACATCATATGAACTTGTAACAATTACATCATCTGATGCTGTTACTTCTGCATTAAATGTATTTGTATTACCAACAAGAGAAACTTCTTGTGATGAAGTTACACTTGCTAATATCATATGATTATCAGAAGTAATAGATATATCTTCTTGAGTATTTACTTCACTACTATATTGATTGTTTTCTGCAGTAGTTGGTTTTAATTCTAATTTACTTCTTTCAAGTATATGTGGTTCAATTAATAATCCACTTATTGTTTTTGCTCTACTTGGTATAAGTGATTCTAAAGTAGTAAATAATGATTTATCAATATATCTAACCAACTGTATGTACTCTTGGAAATTTAAATTATATCTATCAAAATAATAATTTCTAAGATTTTTTAGTTTAGTATATGAATCTTTATAATCATCACTTGGGTCTCCAATGTAATCATCTATACTAAATGAACCAAGAGATTTCATTATATCCATATTGATTTCTTTTATAGGAGAAAAGAATAATCCTAATTTATTAGAATCAATAGGAGATTGGTCGTATGATTTTTTAGTTGCTCTACTTCTATAATTTAAATTAGATTCTAATGTTTGTGTTTCAAATCTAACTTTATTTCCAAAACTAAAACCTGTTTGTGGAACTTTAGCAGTTACTGTTCTTTCGTATGGTTGGTATTGATAAGGATAATCAGATACACTTAAAAAATTAGATGCAGTTACAAACGGCTCGTAAGTGTTTATAACCGAAACATTTTTTATTTCAGTATCAGCGTTTCTATCTTTTGGATATTCAAAATCCAATCTTAAAATTAAATCATCTGTTGATGAAGAAACATGGTTACCATCAATTGCATCAGGTAGTAATGTGTGATTAGTAACTACCGATTCACTCAATGGAGATGTCCATAATCTAAACTCATCTAATGAACCAGTTAATGTGTTTCCACCAATATATAATTCACTTCCACTATCCCATGCCTTTGTTGTGGTTGTAAGTATCGTACTTACTTCATTTCTGATTCTTCCTTGAAATCCTTCTTTAACATATAAGTTAAAATTATCAGATGTACTTCCACTTTCTCTTGAAACTACTATTTGAGTATATTCTTCATTAAATAAAGGAGTTACTGCTGTACTTGCAGATTCTTCACCTACTGTTAACTTTACACTTGCAAGTGAACCTGTATTTTTTATAATATCTAAAGACCAATTTGATGCACTTATTATTTGTTGGTCTTGTTGTTGATTCGTATTTACTCTAACCTCAACTGCGTTTGGAAAAGTTGATGAGTATTCTTTCCAAGGTACTATAATAGAAGAACTACCACTAATATTAATTGAACTAGTTCTATCTTCAAATGTAAAATCACTTGTTGCACTTTCACTAGATACATCTTGTGGTCCACCAAATTCCATTATAGTTAATAATGATGCAGGTACACCATAACAACTCATTGCAGCGTGTATTGCTCTTTTTGTACCTTTTGTTTTTAATAAGTAAGGTAAGTTATTTAATATTCTTCTCCATATTTCTTGTTGTCTATCTTTACCACTCATTTCAGATGCCTGTGTACCATCCGAGTTCTTTCCAAATGCATATTCCCAAAGTAGTTGTGATTTAACTCCCATATCAGCATCGAATCCTAAAGATTCTAACATATGATAAATTAATTCTGAATTTATACCTCGTTCAAATTTATGTTCTGATTTCTTAGATTGAGAACTTGCCTTTATATGTGAATAGATAACATCAAAATGTTGGCCAATCATATCAAAGAATAAAATAAAATCACTACTATTATTATCATCTTGAAGATGTTGTGGTAAATTATTTACAAATCTTGAAGAGTTTGTTGTATCATAAGTTGATGCATTTTCATAAAGTGAGTTATACCAAGAACTTACATCAGAACTAGATGATAATTCATTACCACCTGCACCAGGATATGTTATTCCATCAATTGATGATGAGGTATATAAGAATTTTTCAAACGAATCAAATCCTTTTTTAAGATTGTTTATTTTTCCAAGAGTTCTTTTTGATTCATTTTGAATTGCAATTGAACTTGTTACCGAACCTGTAATTTGTGTTGATGTTCCACTACCGAAATCAATTAAACTACCTGATACTAAACCATTATATTTTGTTTCGTATGATTCTATAAGTTGTACTTTGTAGAAGAAGTTAGCCACTCTTTCTTTTGCTGAGGAGTATTTTACAAATCCTTTCCAGTCTATCTCGTAGTTTTCATTACTTTCTACATATGTACCAGATTCATCTTCATTAAGTTGAGTTGAAGAAGTAACAAAGTTTATATCTAAATTATCTAATGAAAATTCAGATGATGAAATAAATTGACCTACTACTTCATTAGAGGTAACAGAGCCACTCGCTACTAAATCATCTAGTATCTGATAACCAATATCATCTCCAACATCTAAAGTGAAGTTAGGAGTTAAAGGCTTACATTCTTTTGTTATATCATCTACAATTGTTATTTGGTCAATTATAGGAATGGATTGTATTTTAGAAATCCATAATTTATCATTTCTACTTATTTGACTTGGAAGTGGTTCATAAAGTTTAAGAACCAATGCCTTTTCTTCATTTATCTTTACGTTTTTATTTCGTTCTTCATCAAATTTAAATTCAGATAAGGTTTCTGTATCAACTGCATATGTTGCAATTAATTCATTTTTACCATCACCCAAGTGTAAGTAATGAGATAAAAAAGGATTTGTTGGTTCATCAAATATAGTGTTATCTAATACAGAAACAAATGAGTTTCTTAAATCAGATATTACATTATCTCTCCTAAGTGTTAAATCTCCTTTATCAAATATTATATTTATTTTCTCATGTCTACCAAGTGTAACAGAATCTCCTTCTAAGTTATATGGTAAAAGTGAAAGTTGTATTTCTTCAATATCTCTATAACCTTTTGATTTAGTAGAAGATGCGTACATTTTCTTAAGAACATCTTCTACAATAAAGTTTGCTTTAGTAGTTGGTCCAAACTTTCCTAAATATTGATTTTTTTCTATCTTTCCACCAGCATATATTTCAATGTAATTTGTATTTACGGATTGCCAACTAATTTCAAATGGAACATTATATCCTTGAAAATCAGCTCCCTTAATTGTATTTGGGAAATTTATAATAGTAATATCAGGACCAGGTAAATATTCTTTATTAATAACATTAACATTTATTCTTATCGAATCACCACTACCATTTGATTTTGAAACTGGTTGTAAGTATATTGTATAATTACCTACTCCATTATAAAAATCAGATTTTGTTAATAATAAACTACCACTTTTTGATAAACTTCTTGTTGTTTTACCTAAAGTATAAATTACTTCATCTGCATTACTACTTCTGTATGGTATCTTTACATCCTCTTTTGATGATATGTTAATTTCTACATTTGTTAAATCAACAACTAGTGATGGTTTAGATGGAGCACTTATTACAGTTATTTTAGAAGTTTTAATAGAAACAGATGTTTCTCCGAGCTGAAGTTCAACTCTCTTATCTAAACATTTGTTTGTCTTAGGTGAACGATTAGTTGGTTCTATTACAGAGTAAGTTATATCATGTGTTGTTTGAGATATACCATTACTAAAAAAATCTACATATGGAATTTCTCCCTTAACACTCGGTTGATATTTAAGTAGTAAATCATCTTCCTCTAATAGTTCTCCTTTAGCACCCCAAGAAGTTGTATAGATTATATCATTATCGTTAGCTAACTCAGTACTAATTTTAATTGAGTATAATTCTTCTGCAGGAGTTTCAATTATTTCTTCACCAGCTTCAAATGTAAATGGTAAATCAACAATGAACGCAAGTCCAAAATTATTTATACTTTCTATATTTAGTAACTTACCATTTTTTTCTACATAAAAGGTATAGTTAACATAAACCACTTCTCCGAGTATAGGATTTGCTTTTACTAGTTCTTCTTCTATTTTATCAAATCCTAGTGGAATGCCATTACCAATTTTTATTTGTTCATCTAATCCAATGACTTCAAAATCATCAAATACAAGTGGTTTTATATCTGAAGCTGTTGTTCCTTTTGTTGAATAAACTTTGTAAGTATCTTTAGATGTTTTGTTATTTGTCTTTACAGTATATACTCTAGGTGTTAGTAATTGTGGTCCTGAAAGTATTTCGTAAGTTGGAGTGTTACCTGCTGAATTTGGATTTCCTTCCATACCAGAGGATTCTATACCATTTATACAAATCTTTGCATTTTTTTCAGTAGAAGAAATATTTACTCTTAATGCCTGATAGTTTGCACCATAGGCCGTTTTTAGAAAATCATATGATTCTAATCCTGGTGTAGATATTACACCTGATGTAGAAACTTTAGTTCCATCTTTAGTTGTAGTAACAGGACCTTGAGCTTTTCCCGAACTTATTAGTGCTCTATCAGATGTGCCTCCACCAGATACAATTGGAATACCTTTGTTTTCAACAACTTCATCGGTAAATCCCTTATCAGTAGAAATTCCCCTAACACGCTTTCTTCCATATGTGTTTTTCTCTGCCATTATCTAAAAATCCTTGTATCTATTAGTATTTCTTCTGATGTAACTTCTCCATTTGGTCCTGTACCATATACAGTTGTAAGTTCTTGTCCACCCTCAACTGAATCATATTTTATATCAAGATTAGAACCTCCACCACCAATCGGAATATCGGATGCACCACAATCTCCTAGTTCAACTATTTTTATATTTTTACCAAGGAATCCTAGCGGTGGTACAACCGAATCTTTCTGTGCACAAAATTGAATTGAATCACCTGGTCCCATTTCCTCACTTATCTCTAATCTATCACTATCGTTCATGTATGATACCTGTACACGATTCACTTGACCTAGTCCTTTATAATCATCTTGTATAAATAAATTTGTTACTATATATTGTTTATAAATATTTTCAATTGGTCTTACTTTTGCATATTCTCGAATATCTCCATCAAATGTTATACTATCTTTTTGAGCTCTTATTTTTATTGAGTCATATTCTACTCCAACTTTAGATTGAGATACTCCATTTTCATCTATATAATTAATAGTACCTTCAAATGACCAAACATAATATATTTTATTAACACTTGATATATCTTCATATTTACAAGAACCATCATCTATTGTAGCCAATGGATTGTAGTTTAAAGAAGTTGGGTCTGTACATCCTGATATTGATTCGTATCTACATGAACCATCATTTATATTTGCATTTGGATTGTAGTTTAAAGAAGTTGGGTCTGTACATCCATACACATCTCCTATTATTTCATCAGGTTCAGTTGTATCATATATTGATTCTGATGTTGTTGTTTTTAAAATAGTTTTAAGTTTATCAATTGTTATTTGTTGTTCCTTTGTTAGAATATTATTTTGTTGAACATCTCTTTTAGGTAAATAAAAATCAATACAAGAAATTATACTCTGCTCAATATCTCTTTGTAATTCTGATATTGATAAAGTAATACAACTTGTTTCATCTTTAATTGGTTTACCATAATTTATATCTGATATTTTCCAATTTCTGTTTTGTGAATAGTAAGTCATTGATTCAATAACTTTACTTCTAACTCTATTGATGAATACTTCAAAATTTTCTATTTTAAATTCTTTTTGAATTAACTTAATATAGTTTTCACCATCAGTAATTTTTCCTTTTATACTTTTAAAATTAGAAAATATTTTTTCAAAATCTAAATTATTAACATAATCGGTAATATAATAAATTACATCATCTCTAAATGATTGATTATCTACAAAGTTTGAATATCTTTTTTCTAAATCTGTATTTAATTTAGTTGAACGATTTGGTAATATTCTTATTTCTGTTCGTGATGGTGATATTTCATGTATCCATAAATTGTTTCCATCTAAAGAATCTACTCCAGCTCTCCTATTTAATAAGGTTACTTGAGTTTTAAAAATACCATTAGAATATCCCGCCTCTCTTACAAGTTTTTCTATATCAACTATAAATTCAGAAGTTCCATTCTTTTTGGTAGTTTCTAAACTTTCTGTTAGAATAAAGTAATCTTTTATATTTACATCATCTATACTAATGTATCTTGATAATTTTCCATCATCTCCTTGAGGTAGTTGGTTATCATTTGAATCATATAATATAAATTCAATCATATCAGAACACCCTAGTCCAAAGTTAGATTTAGATATTTCCTTTTCAAATATCTTTCTATCCTCAGTTTCTACCAAGTATCCTTTTCTATCAATTATATTTTTAAAATCCTGTATTGCCATTAGTTACCTTTACCGCCGTTTTTAACTTTTCTATAAAATCCAATTGGAATATCAAATACATCTTCACCAATTGTAAGTTTTAAATTATCAGTAAACCATTTTTTTCTACCACCAAATGAACCACCTCTAAGATTTCTTATTTTTGATGCACTCAATGTTGCAACACCAGGAGTTTCTCCACTTCTTGCAGCGATTGTTCCTGTTGCTTGAGAAAAAGCAAATACAGGATTTCCACTATATCCTGTTTTTGGTGCTACTGTTAATGACCAATTTAAAGGTTCTTCTGTTAAATTATAGATATTCATTGTTTGACCATTTGGCCAACCACTACTTTTTCTTTGTGATTTAAATATTATTGCACCATTGCTTGCCATTTCAGATGGTGAGTTTACTGCATCTTCAGGTACTTTCCATCCAGAATTACGAGTTTGTCCGAATCCTCCTGGTAAACCTGTTATAGATAATGCAGCAATTGTAGCTTGTGATTCTTCTTCAGCTTCTTCTATCTGGTCTTTTAATTTAAGTTGTTCTTGTAAACTTAATTTCTGTGCCTGTAAACCTCTTACTTGAGCTTCAAGAGATACTCTTTCAATTCCCTCTTTAGTTCCTTTTATAATTGAGTTCTGAAAATCTGAAAGAAGTGATACATAACGAGTGTTTATTGCAGTTGAATTATTTTCTGCTGCAGCTCTCTGTATTTCAACTGAATCTAATAGTTCTAATAATGCTTCTAGTTCTGCAGTAAGTTTTGTAGTTACTCCTACTTCTTCTTCGTATAATTTTCTCCACTTAGCTACTTGTTTTCTTAAATCTTCTATTTCAAGTAATTTTGCATCATATTTTGATTTAAGAATATAAGGTCCTTTGTTTGGTTTTTTCTTTTTTATAAGTTCATCAACCTTTACATCAAGTGCCTTTTTTAATTCATCTTCATTATATTTTGGTTTTTCAACATAACCACTTGTTTCTCCTGCAAAATCAGTTTGGTTTTCATTGGGATTAACTAATTGTGGATTTGCTAAATCTTCTTTTGTTTTATCAAATTTTCTTTTAACTGATGAGGATAGTTTAGGCTTTTTTTGTTTTCCATCTTTTTTAGACACAAGAATATTACCATTAGAATCTTTTCTAATAGCAGTTGAACCTTTCTTAACAAGTTCATCTATTCTAAATCTATCCTGTAATCCCATTTATTTATTCTTCAACAATGAAAGTCAATTCTTTATCAATAAAGTATTCAATTACACCATCTCTATTTGTTTTTATTTCAATATAATAGTTTCTATTAATTTCCCAACTATCTAAATTTAATTTAAAGTAATTACCATTTGAATCACAACTAACTTTTGTATAATCACTAAATGGAACTACAACTTCGTGTGTAATTGCATCTTTTATTTGATAATATGTTGTAGATGGTAAATAATATACATCTGTGTAAGCATATTCGTTGGTGTAAGTTTTAAGAGGATATTTTTCTCTACCAAAAACTCTAATTGTAGGTTTACTTCCTCGCTTATATATACTTTTTAATCTTTTAAAAGTTACATTAATATCATCAGATGTAAGTTCTGTTAATGAACCAGTAGAGAATGAAGAATCATCCCAACCAATTCTTAGTTTAGGTTGGTATATTGTATTTGTTTCTTTTGAGAAGAATTTTAATTGTCCATAATCAGTTGTATTGTTTTCTAATGATGAATCGTGTTTTAATATAAATCCATTATTTGGTAATGAACCACTAATCCAAGCAGTTAATGGAGTAATAACGTTCATATTAATATCACTTGATTCGTAGTTAAATGATTGTGTAGCATAAGAACCGGTATACCACATACCACCTTTACCATTATATGAACCAGAACTATCCAAAGATGCAGAACCAGGTAACCAAGATGAACTGGTGTTTCTTTTATTCCAAGTTACACCCTCTGTTGATATTTCGTCAAAACGTGTCCCAATTCCCATATCCCAAGATTGTGATACTGCATAAGCATATATTGAATAATTTGTAGGTATCTCCATTGATTCACATTCATGAATAATTAATTCAGCAGAACTCATTGTTACATCTCCACTTACAATAGAAGAAGATAATTCTGTTGTGTTAAAGTGAATAAGTGACCTTGATACATCTTTTAAGTTACCGTAATAAACTTTGGATACTTCAAGTATTTCATCGAATCCTGTGTTTTGTTTTGGTTGTTGTAAATAAATTGTTGCATCTTTAGATGCTGTTACGAAATGATACATTATACAACTCTCCCTCTTATATCTTTGTTTGGAAACTTCACTTCAAATACAGAAGGGTCTAAAGATGGATAAACCATTTTACCTTTAGTTGCCTCTTGTATGTTATATGAGTTAGAAGAATAGTTTCCTAAACACTTGTTAGTAATTTCACATTTTGGTACAGATTGTACTCCTTCAATTCCTGCAATTAATAATTCTATTTCAGAAATGTTTATTGGCATATTAAAAGTCCAATTATCAATATCAAAGTAATTTGATAATTCATTTTGAACTCTTGTTAATACTTCTCTTTTATTATATCCACCATAAACTCTTATTTCAAAATCTACTCCGATATTAATAATAAATCCATTTATAATATTAATACCATCTGTTAATAATCTATATTCAGATAAATATGTTTTTAGGTTTTCTTTTATACCACGATTTAAACTACTTAATTGTTTGTCTTGATTATAACCAAGTAAATATAAATTTATAGCAAATGGATTGTTTTTTTCGTTTACAGAGTTCTTTTTATTTTTAAGAAACTTTTGTAATTTTTCTTTAATATCAATTTCACTATCTGATTCAGTTTCTTTTAATGATAAAACTAAATTAGTAAATTCTTCTAATGAATCAGGATTAGAAAGAATAGATGATGGTGAGTTATTATCTAATTCTCCATCAGGTGCACAATATGCTTTTGCAACCGCACCATATTTAGATGGCATTGATAATGCTCTTACTTGATAATCTTTTCTTGTTACCGCTCTATTTTGAGAACCGAAGTTTGCTAATGCATTTTCTCTAATTTCTTCTATCGTATCTGCACCTTTACCGCCAGTTGCAGCTTCTTCATTATCAACGGCTACTGAATTTATTGTTGTTCTATATAAACCTCTTTCTTCTGGTGTAAATGAATTTCTATCTTCATCAAAATCAATTGTTTCAATTTGTACTAATTCACCAACTCCAACATTTGATTCAATACCACCACCTACTAAATAAGACACTGTAAATTCACCAACTGGTGCCTGGCCATATGATTTTGTTTTTAAAAAATTAGAAGGGTCAAATGAATCTCCTAATCTATCAATTGAATTATTTAATCCCAATCCTACGTTTTTGAAATTTGGTATTAGAGTTTCATCACCTGATGTTGAGTTTCCTCCACCAAAAACAAGAGATGTAGAATTATTTTCATTTACCTTTGTAGTAAATCTACGAGATGTTTTTATTACCTTTAATACATTTGAAGCTTGTTCTTTAAATTGTGCTAAATCTTTATCAGTTATATCTGATGTTGGATAATCAACGTAAACCATTTCTTGTGCAAGATAAGGTACATTGTACCATTTGTTTCCATTAGAATCCCTTACATCGTAAATATCAATTATATTATCATTTCCTAATTCTATCTTAGAAAACTGTTTAGGTGTACTACCAAAATCAAATGTTATTTTTTTCAGTTCGGCAGATATTGCCTTTACATATTTTTTTATAAGATATTGAGTAGGTGCTCCTTCATTTGAATTATATACACTAATCTCTCTATCTGTTGAATCTGCAAAATCTAAAATTTCAGTACTTCTGAAAATAGTTCCTGTTTCACTTGCTCTTACAGACATTCCTTCTTTTATTCTAAGATAATATTTTGAATCTGGTTTAATTTCATCACCTGTTCCTGTTGATGGAACTACTTGGTAAACTGCCAAGTTAGTTATTGCTGGAGAACTTACCTTTGGTTTATATCCTAAGTATTCTGATAATGCTAATACATTCTTCTTATCTTCTGCATATAACATCATTGATTCTTTCAATGAATCATCTACATAATATGATAACACATCACCAACATAAGATGCCATTTCTATGAACATCATACCTGGTGAGGATTCATTAAAATCAGAATAAGTTTGTGGAAAATATGTTTTTGCGTAATCAATTAGGTTTTCTCTAAAACTTGAGAAATCCTTATTAAGATATTTTATATCTCTTCCCTTATTACTTTTAAATGATGAATTTAATGCCATTTATTTTATCCCTCTAATGTAAATGTTACTTCTTGTGATTCAAATTGACTACCGATAGTAAAAGATATACTCATTTCTGCTCTATGTTTATCTTTCATTTCATCAGTCATCTTAACATCAATAGAATCAATGTTTATATATGGTAACCAAGAATTTACACTATTTGTTATTGTTTGTTCTAACTTAGTTGATAAATCATCAGTAAGTTGTTCAAATAATAATTCATGTAATCCTGTTCCAAAGTTTGGTTGAAATATTCTTTCTCCCTTTCTTGTCATCAGTAAATTTTTTAAATTACTTTTTGCTTGTTCAAATGAATTAAATGCCTGAGAAAAATATCCTGTATTACCTCGTTGTACAGGCAAAGTAATACCATACGCAAAGTTATTAAACTCTTTGGTATCCTTTACTATTTTTTTATCAAGAATATAAGCCACTATTTACTCCCTATCTTTTAAACTTTTTTACAAGTTCTGAATTATCTCTATTTAATATTTTATCAAGACCAGGTAATCCTGTTCGTACACCAAGTCCTGTTTTATTTGGTTTTGTTGCAACATCACCATATCCCATTTTATGAGCCATCTGAGTTCTTAATCCTCCAACTCCAGCTCCAGCTCCTTGAGAAGTAAACTCAATAGTTTTATCCATACTCTCTTGGATTGGTTGTTGTTGTGGTAGATTATCTAGTACTGATTTACCACCACCTGGTGTTCCACCACCTGCTCTTTGTGCTTTTGTAAATGGCTGTGTTTGGTTTAAAACCTCATTCAATATTGGATTTTTTGAAAGTTGTTTTGTTGGTGCCTGTCTTTGTTCCTCAAGTGCAAGTTCTGCTTGTTCAAATGGGTCTACCACATCCTCTACAACTACTTGCGGAGAGGGAACGCTGACTACACCTCCCTTCACCTCTGCTAATCTTTTATTTACTTCCTCTGCCAATATCTTTGGAAAAGTTTTCGATAAAAAACGTTCTTGTTGTTTGGCAGTTTCTACCTCAACAAGAGTCTTTATTACTTTTATTAATTGTTTGTTATTCATTTTCAATTGTGTTTATCTTAATATAAATATATGTACTTTAATTTTATGGTATTGTCCAACCCTTCCATTCTACTATACCTGGCAAAGATACTAAAGCAATACCAGCTGGGTAAAGAGATGTTGTTTGATATATACCCTCTATTGTTGTAAGATGTATTTTTAGTTTACTAATTAATCTATCTATAAAAACTTCACTATTATCTACCGGAAATATTTCTCCTATCTTTTTCCATTCACCAGGATTGGTACATATTGATTTTGTTGATTCAATATTTTGTACAGCTCCTTTTGGTATTTGAATTGGTGGAATTGGAGTCATTAATTCTGCTGCTGTCCAATAGGCTAATACACCATTACCTATATCATCTATAAAATTATGATTACCATCTTGTACACCCAATGCCGTTCTACAAGCTAATTTAATCTGCATTTCCATATCATCTATTTTGGGTTTATCAATTGGTATTTCATTTAGTGTTTGTTTACCAGTTGAAACAACTTGATTATATTGTTGTGTAAAGAATTCTGAAAAATCATCATAGGATTCTACTTCATTAGATACATTTACAGATTCACCATTAACAATAGTTTGTCTTTGCATATATCTTAACATATTGTTTTTAAACTTATCCCAAGACATAATATTTACTCCGTATAATTAAGTGTGGAAAGAAAATCATTTAATTTTGATTTTATAGAATTAAAATCAGAACGATTATTTGGGCCCATTGCAGTTGGTCCAGCTGGAGTTGAGAATATTTGTGCATTAATTGTATCGATGAGTTCTTCCATTAATTCAACCAATACTTGTCCTCTTACCAAAGGTTGTTCTGTTTCTTCTGTATTAAGGTATATTTCTCCAGTACCCCCTAATATTGTTACATTGTTATCATTTGTAGTAATTAATACATCTCCATTGAAGTCCATATCAGCTCCATCCAATCCATTATCTATTGTAAGTTTACCATCTGATATAAAAGAGTAATTTCCCTTTGAGTAAAATAACATTTCAGAATCTTTTGATGATAATATAATTCTACCACTATTGATTAAGGTTTGGTCTGTTCCCTTTAGTTCGGGTTCTTCTGCATATATTGGTTCTGTTTCTAATGGTGTATCAACCGTACCAGGAGTAAATTCTAATAAATGTTCTCCACTTGATAATACAATAATTGAACCATCATCAACAATATCTTCAAAAGTAGGTTCTCCTATTTTTAAATCTTTTAATGATTTATCTCCTTGTCTATTTCTTATAATAATTGTTGGGGCTAAAACATTATCTACATTATTGTAACCACTAAAACGAATTGATTGACCAAATCTTGATTGAATTAGTTTATCACCCTCATAAAATTGAAGAGGATTTATTTTAGTTTGTTCAAAATATTCGTTTTCAATAGAAGATTCTTCCGCTGATGAATTTGGTGTTCCTGTTTCTGATGTTTCTTTATAATCTGAAGTAGTATTACTATCTTCAGTTTCAGGAAATAAAGTTTTGTTTACATCTTCAATAGCATTTCCTATATTAATTTGTGGACTTGATACTCTCCTATATACTTGTTGATTTGATGCAAGGGTTAAAACTTCAACAGTTTCTCCTATTATGGGTAAATCTAAATTTAAATAATCTAATGGAGGAGTAAATGTTAAGTCCTGTATATTAGATGTTATATCGGTTAGTAATTTTATTTTACAAGAACCAATTATTGATGTATTTCTTGTATCAATTTTATCTTTATTTTCAATATCAAAATCGAAATCAAATATAGAATCAGAATCTACATTAGTAACTACATCTAAAACAATTCCAAATTCAGGTTTTTTTAATGCAGTATTAGAACTTTGTCGTGAAAATCTGCTTGAACTTCCTAACCTACTCATCTACACCTACCCTTTGTTTGAGTTCCTCTACCTCATTGGTAAGTTCATCAACTTTTATATCCTGTTCATCTGCAACTTGTGTAATGGTCTCATCGAGTTGTTTTAATAATTGTTCTTTTTCATCATCAGAAAGAAATCCACTATCTCCTTCTGCTTTTTGTGATGCTCCAATAATTCTTTGTGCAATTGCTGCCATCTTGATTAGTGAATCATCGTTCTTAACTGATGTATCTACTAAATCTTTTATGATTGGCCCAATTACTGCCATATCCCCTGCATGTCTAATTACTTTTTTCATTTCAGCAATTAGCTCAGAGATTCTTTGTTTCTTGTTTTGTTGATTCTCATAGATATCTTTAAACAATCCACTAAGGTTCTTACCAGGAAATAATTCAAAATCTGTACTCATGATTATACCATATTAGTTGTATATAAATATAGTAAATGAAAAAACCTCACTTTTTAGGGTGAGGTTTAATCTTGAACGCGTTAGTAGAATTATTTCTAATTCTTACTTTTTAATAATGTGATACAGTACAAAAGCACCTACAAGTCCTAACAGACCTTCAGCACTCAAACTTCCTAGAATAGCCATAATGTTATCAACTACTGATACTTCTGGCCAGAAAGGGATGTCTGCACCTTTGAATAGTACTTCAAATACTACTCCTAAGGCGATTATGCTAATACCAATCTTTGTTAATTCGTCAGCCCAAGAGCCTATTTTTTTCAAAAATTCCATATTGTTTTTCCTTTTGTTTTAATTAAATGTGAATAACTTTTCCATCTTGCAAAACTAAGGGATATCCACAAATAACTATGGGGTGTATTATAAAAAAAATTCCAATATATATTCAATACCCAATTAACGAAGTATATTAAGGGTTTATATATTTATGTACGATTATCTTTTGAATTTATTCCACAAATCAATCGCTTTAGATGTAATTGATTCTACTCCTTTACCAACTTTTTTTGAGATTTGTTTGGCTAAAGGTTTGGGTAATATTTTTTCTAATTGTTTTTTAGTTTTTGATTTAGCAACTAAACCACTTCCTTTTTCAATTATTTTTTCTTTAAGTTTTCCCATGCTCCTCGTTTCACTAATTCTTTTCTGATTAGTTCTTTTTTTCTTTTATATGAATCTGATTCATATAACTTTATTAATTCTTCAGTTGATGTACTTGAAACTGTATAATGTTTTATAAAAAATCTATTAGTCATCTTATTGTTGACTTTTATATATTCTTTTGTACTTGGTTTTAATTTTGCAGGCATCTTATTTATCTAACCACTTAAAAAGTCTATTCATTATGAACCAAAATAAAACAAATATTCCGATTACCCTAAATAGAAGTATGAGGTTTTCCATTTATGTATAAATATAGAAATATATATCTAAAGTATTTTTTTCTTAACTATGTAGTTACCAAGTACAAGAGTATCCATTTCGCAATTAAGAAATGTCTTTATCGCATCTTCTGGAGTCAGTACCATTGTTTGGTCTTTCAAGTTAAATGAAGTGTTTATAACGATAGGGTAATCATTTTTAATATGTAAAGATTCTAATAAAGAATATATGTATCTATTTTGGGATTTATTTAAAGTTTGAATTCTCGCAGAATTATCTATATGAGTTATAGCGGGTAGATTTTTTGAGTGTTCTGAATTTACTTTTACTACTTGATTCATATACGGAACCAAGTCAGTATAATTAAAATAAGTTGATGATAGTGATTCCTTTACAATAGGAGCAAATGGTCTAAATCCTTCTCTCTTTTTAATCATCATATTTAAACGAGATTTCATTTGAGGGTCTCTTGGATTTGCCAATATAGAACGATTACCTAATGCTCTTGCACCGAACTCACTTCTACCTTGAAACCATCCAATAACATTTCCATCAATAATCTCATCTGAAATAATATCAATTATTTGTTCGTATAGTTTCTTTTCATAGTAAATATCAATATCATATTTTTCTAAACTTTTAAAAATATCTTCTTTTGAATAAATTGGGCCCAAGAAAGGATTTGTATTATTTTTTCTTTCAGTATTTTTTTCTACATTATACCATTGATTTAATGCACATCCGATAGCAGAACCAGCATCTGATGGAGCTGGTGGAATATATAGATTTTTAAATTTTGTTCTTTTTAATATCTTACCATTTGCAGTTCCATTATATGCACAACCCCCACTTAAACATAAATTATCAGATTTTGTTTTATTGTGTAATTCATTTAATAATCTAAAAAATAGTTTTTCGTAATTGTATTGTAATGATGCTGCTAAATCTTTATGATATTGTTCTAATGGTTCATCTGGTAATCTGTTTGGAAATCCAAATACCTTTCCTAAGTTTTCATTGAACATATGTGTATTCGAATAATCATATGTGAAATATTCCATATTAAGTTCAAATTCACCCTCAGTTGTTTCTGTATATAATTTTTTAAATACTTTATTATATTTTTTACAATCTCCATATGGTGCTAAACCCATTACTTTATACTCACCCTCGTTTGGTTTGAATCCAAGAAAGGCAGTAATAGTAGAATATAACATTCCTAATGAATGAGGAAAACTTAATCCACTAATTTTTTTAATTTTAGTATTACCAATTGCAAGTGATGTAGTTTCCCATTCACCGACACCATCAACTGATAATAAAGCTGATTCGGTGAATGGTGATGTATAATATGAATATGCTAAATGTGATAAATGATGGTCATGAAAAATCAATTTAGTATTTTTACCTTTAAGATTTTCTAATTGAGTTAATATTTCTTTATAACTCTTTTTATTATTAGAAATTATATTTTTTCTTTTAAAAAAGTTTTTCCAACCACCTCGTTTAGTTGTTTGTTGAATTCTATCTAATTTTAAATCAGGATTTTCATAAAAACAAATTGAATCTAAATCATCTTTAGTAATATTATATTTTTTAAATAACCAATTAATAGTATTTGTAGGAAAAGAATAGTCGTGTTTGATACCCGTAAATCTTTCTTCTTCACAAGCACCCAATACTTCTCCGTTTTTAATTAGAGCAGCTGCACTATCGTGATATCCACAACTTATTCCTAAAATGTAACCTGTTTTCATGTAGATAAATATTATTAGTTAATAAATTTGACTTTTATATCTTCATCTTCAAACTCACAGGCTAAACAAAAAATTATTAAAGATTTAAATATATTCTTTTTATTTTGTTTTTTCAAATGAATTTGAATAGTAGCATTATCTTGAGTAGTTGTATATTTTTTTAAAGTATCAACTAAAAATTTATTAGGGTTTTTGTTATCAATATAAACTTTATTACTTTTTAAATTATTGTAAACTGTTTTATAATAATCCACACTTGAATCATCCATAGGCCCATCTCTATCTAAACAAGGATGAGGAATGAAACCACCATGGTCTAGTGTTAATCCAAAATAATATTGTTTTAATAATTTATCATCTTTATCTAAAGGAATAATATCCTTTTCTTTCATCCAATCAAATTTAATTCCATTCGTATTCCAAAAAAGATATTTACTTTCAGATACTTTGTTAAAAAAGTATAATGCTTTATATCGTTGAGAACCAGGATGAGGAATTACTTTTCTTAATCTTGGATTCCAATGTGCACCAATGTGAGACCTAAACTTTCCGTCTTTAATAAGTTCAGAGGATAACCAACAAAGTTTAATAAAAGGAAAGTAATCCCATTTAAACTCAGATTCTAAATCTGATGAAAATATATCAGTGCAACTTTTTTCTATATCTCTATACCAATCCTTTGGTATTAAATTATCTGGTATTGAAGTAAGATAAAAGTTTTCATCTTCCCATTTATATTTTTTCATGAATTCTATTGATTCATGAGAGGGAATCCTTACCTTATCATAACATCTAGCAAAAGGATTTATGTGATTTGATTTATGGTTTGGATTGTATTGTAAAAAAGAACTGAACTGATTATTCCAATTTACATGCTCAAATCTACTAATTAAACTACTATCATCAACCTCATTCAATAGTTTATCTAATTCAGAATTTATCATAAATATTCATTATCTAAAAATGGATTTTCTTCTTCTTCGGGTTGTTTCCAAAATTGTTTAGGTTTAGTAACCATCAACTCACCATATTCTAAATAATCATTTAATAATTTCTTTTGATGTTTTTTCATTACATTTACAACTTTGGTAATATAATGTGTTTTACAATCAGTCATCTCTCGTATAAGAAGATATAAATGTTTTTTGTTAAAGTTTTCTATATGTTCACTTCTTCTAAATAATTCTAATATTGCATCTGCAATTTGTAAATCTCTTTTTCTTGTAAAAACTACATTTAAATTATCATCCCAATATTTTAACATTATATTTTTAAATTCTTTAAACTCATCATTTTCTTCTGATGCATAAAAATCATTTTGAGGATTCCAAGTTTCAGGCATTGCTGATAATAAAGAATTTTGTTTCCATCTTTTGTAGTTACCATTATTTTTTAGAATCATATGATTTTTTGCAATAATAGTAAAATAAGAAAAAGCTCTACCCTTACCTTCTTGAAACATATGCATCTTTTCTACCATTACAGAAACTACTTCTGTTTGTACATCTTTTTTTGGTACATCAAAATACGAAAACTTAAATGTATTCATAACATTTTCTGCTAGTTTTTCAAAAGGAAACTTTATTCTAGTTTCATATATCTTAGACCTTTCTTCGGGGTCAACAGAATTGTTATATTCTATAATTGCTTCTTGTGCAGGTGTACCGAAGTACATTTTAGATTTTTTTCTTCTTTTTCTTGGCATATTATATTTCGTTATTAAGTTCTTCTATAATTTTTTTTATCTCACTAAACGAAACTCCAACTTCATCATCCTTTTCAAATGCTTGTTTATTATCCAATCTTCTCATATTTTCAAAAGAAGTTTGAATTTTAGTTCGTATAGAAGTTATTGTTTCAATAAGCCTATCTTCAAGCTGTTCATTTTGTTTTAATAAGTTTCTAACACCTACTAACAAAATAATATTTAGTATTACTGAAACTCCTATAATAATGTTATAGGTAGTAAGTAGTTCTATCATGTTATTCTAAGTTTAATTTATATCCACTAAATTTGGTTAAGTACGAAGTAAGTTTTGTACCATTACCATCTTTAAATTGTTTTCCTTTTTTAAAGTATCTTTTTACATTACCAGGTCCACCAAGATGTGCAGCTGCTAATATACCACTTTCTGTGATTTCTGTTCCATCAACTACAATACCTGAATAGTCATCAATATAAGATTGTAAAATCTTTTTATTGTGTGAAAGTAAATCTAACATTGCCATTTCTTGTATGTGTGGTGAGTTTAAGAATTCTTTTTTTGATATATCGTAACCAAGATTCTTTAATGTTCTTTTACCAAATTGGTATTTTCCCATATAACCCCAACCATTTACTACATCGTATCTGTTTGAGGATTCTCTCATTCCTATTGAGTTTAGAAACATCTCTGTTTCGTTTATTTCGATTGAAACTGGTTCTATTTCTCTTTTA
>Ga0209308_10000763_pt1 | contig 31683 bp, 30 predicted proteins | sample COGITO_mtgs_1204_3_FD_184806 | JGI IMG/M metagenome (GOLD analysis project Ga0209308, IMG submission 184806) | Pelagic marine microbial communities from North Sea - COGITO_mtgs_120405 (SPAdes) (version 2) | ecosystem: Environmental > Aquatic > Marine > Epipelagic ... | reverse complement strand
TAGCAAAGCGTGCGCGGATGGTACCTTCAGCAGCTTCTGCAGGATTTGTAGCGCCAATAAGGGTGCGGAAATCTTCTACTGCGTTATCTTTTTCGAGAATTGCAGCGACAATAGGACCTGAGGTCATAAATGCAACGAGCTCACCGAAAAATGGACGTTCGCTGTGAACTGCATAAAAGGCTTCGGCATCTGCCTTTGACATCTGAGTTAATTTCATTGCTGAAATACGGAATCCAGCTTCGTTGATTTGGTTTAAGATTGCACCAATGTGTCCGTCGCGTACAGCATCGGGCTTGAGCATTGTTAGGGTCTTAGTTCCTGCCATTTTATTTGAGTTTTTCTAAATTTTGGACCGCAAAGGTACACTTTTCTTGCACCTTTGTTGTAGACTTACATGACTATGAAAGAAATTCGACTTGACGGTTTTACCGAAGCATTGGCTGAAAGCCACAACATTGTGATCACCAACCATACCAATCCAGATGGAGATGCTATGGGCAGTGCACTGGCGTTGGCTCATGTTTTAAAGGGCATGGGAAAAAAGGTGAGTGTCATTGTGCCCAATCCGTATCCGAAGTTTTTGTGGCATTTACAAGGCAACGATCAAGTGATGATTTACAGTAATGGTAAAAAATTGGCTAACGAAAAAATTGCTGAGGCACACATGCTTTTTCATTTGGATTACAACGCTTACAGTCGTGCTGCAGATATGGAAGAAGCGCTCAGAGCAGCGACGGGTAAAAAGGTGATGATTGACCATCACCAGCAGCCTGAGGAATGGCCAGACTTTATGTACAGCGATACTTCCATGAGTTCGACGTGCCAAATGATTTATGAGTTCTGCGAAATGTACGGTTGGACCGGACATTTGGATAAAGGAAGCGCTGAATGTTTATATACCGGTATAGTTACGGATACAGGGAGCTTTAAATACAGTGCAACCTCCTCGAGAACGCACGAAGTTGCGGGTAGATTGCTCGACTTAGGTGTGGAAAGTCAGGAGGTTCAAAACAGTATTTTCGATGCCCAGCCAGTTGCGCGTTTGCGATTGTTGGGAGCGATGCTGGATCAATTAGAAAGAAATTCTTCTGGTAGCATCATTCTCTTGTACTTGAGTCAAGCCCAATGCGAGTTATTAGGCTATGAAAAAGGAATCACAGAAGGTTTTGTGAATTATGGACTTAGTATTGAAGGCGCGCAGATGACCTTATTCATGCGCGAAGAAGACGGTATAGTTAAGTTGTCGCTGCGCAGTAAGGGCACCATAGATGTCAATGAGATTGCCCGCGAATCTTTTAACGGCGGAGGACATAAAAATGCCGCAGGAGGGAAGCTAGATATGGCATTGCCAGAAGCTTTAGCATACGCTAAAAAGGTATTCTCATGGGACTAAGAGTAGCGACCATAGGAATGTTGGTACTCTTAGTGGCATGCGCAGAACGCGCAGAACCTGCAGGTGAGGCCCCAGGACTAAATGAGGTTGAACGAAATAGAATGTATTTAGCTCAAGAGCGCGAGCTGCTTAAGAGTTATGTGGAAAGTCACGAATTGGACGGTATCGTTCGAGATGGATACGGTATGTATACGTTGTCCATGGTGCCAGGTACGGGCAATACCGCGGCGATGGGCGACGAAGTGATTTATCAGGCTACCGTATATCTTCTTGACGACAGCGGTGTAGGGCAATATACCGATACTGTGGAGTTGGGTTACAGTCAAATCGATATTGGTCTGCATGAGGCCATCTCCGGAATGAAAGAAGGGGAAAAGAAACTCGTTCTTATTCCCTCGTTTTTAGCACGCGGTTTGGCGGGTGATTTAGATAAAGTACCCCCACAAAGTCCGCTTCGCTATGATTTACGTCTTATCCAGGTAAACCGCTGACCTGAAGTGCAGCAGATGTACGCTCGAGTCTATCGGCGTTTATAGGTGTTACGTGCTTTTTAGTCTGTGAAAGTTTTCATAATTGGTCAAAGCTCCCTTTCGAATAGCACAAGGAATAGTACCTTTGGGCATCTTGAATTTAAACGATTAACAAATGATCAGAACTTATTTAATTGCGGCTATGGCTGCAATCACACTTTCAAGTTGCGGCGGCAATAAAGTCACCATAAACGAAGAGACCATCACCCTAGAAGATGGGATTTATGCGAAATTGGAAACATCGATGGGGGATATCCTTATAGACTTCCACGAAGATTTGGCGCCTATGACATCGGCCAATTTCATCGCACTCGCAGAAGGTAACCACCCAGAGGTAGATGAAAAATATGCGGGTAAGCCCTATTACAACGGGACTTTATTCCACCGTGTGATCAAGAATTTCATGATTCAAGGAGGCGATCCGGACGGAACCGGTTCTGGTGGTCCCGGCTACGCGTTTCCTCAGGAAATCAACGAGGAATTGCGCCATGACAAGGCAGGTGTGGTGAGTATGGCAAATGCAGGTCCGGGTACTAATGGCTCGCAGTTTTTCATTACGCACAATCCTACACCACATTTAGACGGGGGGTATAATATTTTTGCACAGGTTCTAAGTGGGCAAGAAATTGTTGTTGCCATAGGTGAAGTGGAAACCATGTCGGCAGATCGTCCAGTGGATAAAGTAGTCCTTCAAAACGTTGAAATCATTCGCGTAGGTAGTACAGCCAAAAAATGGGACGCGGCAGCGGCATTTACTGATGGAAAATCAGCTGTAGCAGATGCGAAAGCAGCAGCAGCGGCAGCGATTGAGAATGAGATTGATGAGGCATATCCTGAAGCGACGAAATCTGAAACTGGATTGCGTTACATTATTGAGACTGTAGGTGACGGTCCCAAGCCAGAAATTGGCCAAATGGTTCGCGTACATTACGCTGGATACTTGATGGACGGAACGCTGTTCGACAGTTCTATTAAATCGGTCGCACAGGCCAATGGTAAATATGACGAGAGAAGAGAGCCGTATGAGCCATTCCCACTGCAATATGGTCCTATGGCTAGAGTAATCGAAGGATGGAAGGAAGGTATCCAATTGTTGAATGTCGGCGGTAAAGCTAAACTCATCATCCCTCCGTACCTCGGTTATGGTGCGCGCGGCGCCGGTGGTGCTATTCCTCCAAATTCGAGTCTCGTCTTTGACGTCGAAGTAGTTTCAATCGAAAAATAAATCAAGGGCCCCGCACGGCGGGGCCTCATCTTTTTTTAATATATCAGCATGGAAAACGGTATTTACGCCAAAATCGCTACGCCCAAAGGAGCGATCACAATCAAACTTGAACACGAAAAAACACCGATGACGGTGGCCAATTTTGTTGGTTTAGCAGAAGGTACACTTGAAAACAACGTGACGGAAAAGGGAACGCCGTACTATGACGGTCTTTCCTTCCATAGAGTTATTGCAGATTTCATGGTTCAGGGTGGCGATCCAACGGGAACAGGCGCCGGTGGCCCAGGTTATCAGTTCGAAGATGAAATACACCCAGAATTAACGCACAATAGACCCGGAACGTTGTCTATGGCCAATGCAGGACCGGCAACCAACGGTTCTCAATTCTTCATTACACACGGTGCAACAGACTGGTTAGACGGTAAGCACACCGTTTTTGGATATGTTATTGAAGGACAGGATGTCGTTGATGCTATTGTTCAAGGTGATGCCATGGAGAAAGTGGAGATTATTCGTGTTGGTGAAGAAGCTCAAAATTGGGATGCAAGTTCAATGTTTACTACGGCAAGAAGTAAGGCCGAGGAGGCTGCTAAGGCTGCTCAGGAGGCCGCAGATGCAGCCATTCAGGGCTTGAAAGATCAGGCGGAAACCACCGAAAGTGGACTAATGTACATTCTTGAAGAAGAAGGTAAGGGTCCTAAGCCAACGGCTGGACAGCAGGTGGATGTTCACTATGAACTAAAATTGGCGGACGGCATGGTAGTCGATTCTTCATTTAGTCGAGGAACGCCGCTTCAAATACCCATTGGTGTTGGTAAGGTCATTCCAGGTTGGGATGAAGGCATTATGTTGTTAAATGAAGGTGCGAAAGCGACATTGATTGTTCCTTCAGAATTAGGATATGGTGCTTCAGGTGCAGGTGGCGTTATTCCACCAAATGCGACGCTCATTTTCAAAGTAGAGTTGGTAAAGGTCGGATAAGCGCCGGCCATGGCAATAAAAAAAACCACCCCGCGGTTCGCCGCGGGGTGGTTTTTTGGTTTTTACTCGGTAAAAACGGAGCGTTCCTAAAATAGGTTCTTGATCAAGCGTTGCACCAATTTAGCTTTACCGCTTGTATAAGGAGGTGCCAGGAGCTTATTCGCCGGGAATCCCCACTGGTAAAATGCGCTTCTAGTATTCGTGAATTCCAAAAAACCTGCATGTCCATTGGTTTTCCCAATACCGCTATGACCAGTGCCTCCGAAAGGCAGGTAGTTGTTTGCAATTTGAAGTAAACTCATGTTTACTGCAGTGGCACCCGCACGCGTTCCTTGTTGTATAGCTTTAATGTTTCGTTTACTCTTGCTGTAGATATACACCACTAACGGATGCTCGCGAGAATTGATTTCCTGCAACGGTTCCTGCAGTTCAGTATAACTGAATACCGGTAGTAGTGGACCAAATATCTCCTCTTTCATCAGAGCACCATCTTTCGATGGATTGATAAAAACAGCAGGAGAAATCTTACGGTTTATTGCATTGGTTGTCCCTCCAATGAAGGGTGCGCCACTTTCTGTGGTAGCGTCATGTAACATGTTCGAGAGTCGTTTGAAATGACCTTCATTAACAACACTGACATAATCTTTACTTTCCGTAGGATCTTCACCGTACTGTTGAGCGATAACCTTCGCCACACCGCGTTTGAAATCTTCCAGTTTCCGCGCATGAACGTAGATGTGATCAGGAGCAATACAGATCTGTCCGGCATTCGTGAATTTCGCCCACGCCACGCGCTGACCTGCCTCAAAAGCATTGGCTGTTTCATCAACTATCGTTGGACTTTTACCGCCCAATTCCAAGGTAATACTGCACAGGTGCTTGCTAGCTGCTGCCATAACAATCTTACCAACTGCTGTTGAACCGGTAAAAAAGATGTGGTCAAAGCGCTCCTTCAATAGGGCTGTAGAAACTTCCACTCCGCCCGTAATTACAGTAACTTCCTCAGGTTCAAAAAATTCTGAGACCAATGCCGCTAGTACCGCCGAAGTCTTGGGCGTGTGCTCAGATGGTTTGAGTATCACGGTATTTCCTGCCGCAAACGATGTACACAAGGGATGCAGAGATAAGAAGATAGGGTAATTCCAAGGTGCGATAACTAACGTAGTTCCTTTGGGCTCCGCTTGGGTATAGGAGGTGGATCCAAACAGCGGTAGTGGCGTTTTTACTTTTTGCGGTGCGGACCAACGTTTTAAATTTTTACGAATAATCTTCAGATTATCCAATGTTGGGAAAATCTCCGTCAAACCAACTTCCACTGGGCTTTTCCCAAAGTCCTCATGCAGCGCATTTGCCAATTTCTCTTGCCACGGACCTTGCAGCGCACGGCGCAACTCGTCCAATTTTTGAAGTCGGTAACTTAAACTGGTACGGGCTTGTGCTGAAGCATGGGCGCGTTGAAGGGCGATTATTTGATCTATGTTCATCGTTTTTCGTACAAATGATCCGGGCCGTCGACAGGGCTGTTGTAAAACATTAGATAGGGCGGGCAATACACTAATTGACCCCAAAGCGTGCTCACGGAAGTATCTAAGTTTAACGTAAAAGAGTACCAACTGTTCTCTAAGGACCAATTTCCTTCATACACCACAGTATCAGCACCATCTACGCTATACGTGCTATCAGCATTCAACGTTAAAGTCCAGCCCAAATAGTCCGATTCACTCTCATAAGATCCTCCCCATCCCCACGCTTGAACATACCGCCAATCGTAGGTCCCTGGAAGTGCATCAAACAATTCAGGAGCAGTCCAGTGTGCCGTATCGTGGCAAGAATACATTTCTGAAATTACGTCACTATAGTTGATAGTGTTTCTAGCGCAGCTTAGAGAAACGGCTGCCACGAGAACAATTATATAGCGTTTCATTACAAGTGGTTTAAGGGGTGGAAATCGGCAATCTTATCGCTCAATTGTTGTGCGCTAATATGCGTATAAATTTCAGTCGTCGTAATACTTTCATGTCCTAAAAGTTGCTGTACAATTCGTAGATCGGCACCGCGCTCCATCAAATGTGTGGCGAAGCTGTGGCGCATTGTGTGCGGGCTAATGTCTTTCTTTATGCCTGCGGCCACTGCGAATCTTTTGATCTTTAGAAAGATGCTTTGGCGAGAAAGGGAAGCACCTCTATTGCTCAAAAAGACCGTGTCCGAATGTTTGGGTTGGCACTTTTGATGCGGACGTTCGTATTCAAGATACAGTTCAAGATGTTTGATGGCTTCTTTATGGATAGGAACCAGGCGTTGTTTATTTCCCTTTCCCGTCACAATAATATAGCCTTCCTCTAAGCGGAGTAAGGAACGTTTCAGTGTACACGCTTCAGATACACGTAAACCACAGGCATAGAGCAGCTCTATAATAGCCCTGTCGCGGGTCGCAAAGTCTTCGTTCATTGGAATAGCGTCCAGCAAACGAACCACCTCTTGAACACTAAGAACAACGGGTAGTTTGCGCCCCGTTTTTGGGTTCTCAAACAAAACAACAGGATGTTCAGTGAGATGCTCTTCATCGATCATCCAGCTGAAAAATCCCCGCATTGCACTTAAAACACGTCCCTGTGAGCGTGGGGAATAGCCGATGGAGTGCAGGTGTTGCAGGTAGGCTGAAATTTGTTTTGCATTGACGTTTTTTGGCCATTGATCACTGAAATTGGCCAATTGGTTCAGATCCCTTTTGTAGGCACTAATGGTATTGTCGCTAAGTCCACGCTCAAATTTGAGGTGCTCTAGATAACCCGTGATGGAATCGGTCCAATTCATACGACTAATTTCGTTATTGATGCGCTAACTTTACACAATGCAAATTTTAATTCTCAACGGACCCAATCTCAATCTCTTAGGAAAAAGAGAGCCTGGGATTTACGGCAATCAAGACTTTCAGTCGTTCTACGAAGAGCTCACCGCTGTGTATGACGATGTAGCGTCATTTAGGTACGAGCAAAGTAACGTAGAAGGGGAGCTTATTGATCTTTTACAAGAAGCAGATGGAGCCTACGATGCCATTGTACTCAATGCAGGTGGATATACCCATACTTCTGTGGCATTGATGGATTGCATTGCTGCCATTACCGTCCCCGTATATGAGGTGCACATTTCCAATCCTTTGGCACGAGAAGAATTCCGGCACAATAGCCTTGTTGGACAAAAATGCGTAGGCACTGTAAGCGGCTTTGGTCTAGACTCTTACCGACTTGCTGTTGAAGGGATCCTAAGCCAATTGGCGGACTAAATAACCCATTTCCGACGCAATCTCTTTCAAGGTTGCATCATAAACAGCGCTGCATTCCGGCGTTCCGTCACTCCGCTTTGGATCCACAAATGTTAAGGGGAATCGTGCTGCGGCACCCAGGACTACTGGGCAGGCTTCATTTGCACTATCACAAACCATTATGGCAACATACCCAGAGGAAGGATTTGGCGCTTCATTGTAGACCTTAGAAAACAAAAAAGGTGTATTGCCCTCGCTTTCTAAAAGCGGGTGGAAGATCTGCCAATGTGGATTGCTGGGAGCGAAATCTTTTACAACAGTAAATCCGTGGCGTTTGAAACTTTCTGTTACCTCATCATATAAAGCCGTGCCTTCCGTACCGCCGCTGTAGGTTTCCACATTTTTAATCCCGTAGTATTTAGCTGCGGTTCTAAAAAGAATTTCGGAAAAATGACTTCTTCTGCTGTTGTGTGTACAGATGAAATTCACCGCCAAAGTAGCTTTGTGGTGCGTGTTCAGTATGGACGCTAAGGTATCCAGTTCTTTTATGCGTTCCTGCTTTGGAAGTGAGGTAAAAAGAGACTTTAAAATTTCTTGTGACATTAGATGCAAGCGTTTAAAATAGTAACCACATCAGAAGGTTTAATGTCTTTATGTTCGCCTAAACGAGTGGCGCCAAAACTCTCAAGCTGCGCTGCGGCATGTTCTGGAAAGGAAGTTATGTCCGATGCGTATGCACTCAATTTAGTCTCGATTCCAAGCGAATGGAAAAATGCTTCCGTGCGGTCAATGGCTTCGTGTGCGACGTCAAAATCGCTTCCGTCTAAACCCAGTACTCGACGTCCGTATTGGGCTAATTTCACCTGTTTTTGTTCAAATTTGAATCGGTAGAGGCTCGGCAGCACAATGGCTAGCGTTCTCGCATGATCAACGTTGTAAGCGGCCGTGATTTCATGACCTATAGCGTGTATACTCCAATCCGTAGGGACGCCTTTTTGAATGAGACCGTTCAGCGCCATATTGCAGCTCCACATAAAGTTCGCGGCAGTACCATAGTCGGATGGGTTATCCATCAGTTTTGGCGCAATTTCTATGAGGGTGGAAAGGATGCCTTCAGAGATTCGATCTTGTAAGGTTGCAGATGTCGGATAGGTCATGTATTGTTCCATCACATGGGTGAAGGCGTCGACCAGTCCATTTGCAAGCTGTCGCTCTGGAATTGAAGTAACGACGGTAGGGTCTGCGATTGAAAACTGTGGAAATAATCCTGGACCACCCATGCCGCGCTTTTGTCCAATCTCTTTGCGGCTAACCACGGCGCCGCTATTCATCTCTGAACCAGTCGCAGGTAAAGTAAGTACTGTTCCAAAAGGCAGGGCTTTAGTGGTACGAATACCTTTGGCAAGAATATCCCATGGTTCTGCTCCATCGAACAAAGCCGCTGACGCAAGGAATTTCGTTCCATCAATCACCGATCCACCTCCAACGGCCAGCAGAAAATCAATGTTTTCGGTCTTTATAACGTCTAATGCTTGCAATAGCGTGCTGTATTGCGGATTGGGTTCTATGCCACCAAACGCCATGACTTCATGGTGCTTTAGCGCGCCCATGACCTTTTCGTAAATCCCATTTCGTTTGATGGATCCACCGCCATAGGTAAGCAGCACCTTTGCGTCTTTGGGTATAAGCGAAGACAGTTGTCTGTGTTCGTCTTTGCCAAAACAAAGGTTTACAGGATTGTATAAGTTGAAGTTGTTCATTTGTGCGTAGCGTTATGAAAGTATAACCACAAATGTATTGTGGTGTTTACAAGGTGATGTACCGTGAGCGCTTCTCTTCGTAAATCTTATCCACAGAGATGAGAATGCCGGTCTCTTCAACATTTCCAAAATCCTTATTGACGAAAGTGCCAAAGGTTTTCATTTCAGGACTCAAGACCATGTATTGTTTAATCAATGGCGGTACACTTTCTCCGTATTCAGCGGTAAATTTACCCAAGGTGCGTAAACCTTTTTTAAAACTGGTAGAAAAGTCAGTTCGGTCAATAGGGAAGTGTTCATCGAGATGCGGCAATGATGGCACAGCTGCTTCAATGATAGGGTGCATAAGTCCTTCGTTATCTGGGAAGTAATGGTCCAGAAAATTGAGTACCCAATTCCTCGCGTTGCGTTCATAGGTAGGATACATCGTAACCTTACCGTAAAAGTGACGCATATTTTCGTATTTCAAAACGATCGCACCCAAACCGTCCCAAATGTTATCAAGCGCAAACATCCCTTTTCTAGGATCGACCGCCGGTTGGTATTTCGGTTGTACCCAACTACGCCCTAATTCTATGGAATAGGGAAGATAATCGTCAAGAAAATGCGGTGTGAATTTAAAGTAATGCCCCATGCTTAAATCACTCTGGGGATTTCCTTTTCCTCCTGCGACGGTCGCACCGTCTATGAATCTATAGCCGCCGATAATTTCTTCTTCCTCGGGGTTCCAGACAATCAATTGCTCATACGGGTTCACACCGAGGTCAAGCTCATCAAGGTCAACAGGATTGCCCGTGCCTCCATCTGCGCTTGCAAAGGTTAATTCTCGTAGACGACCCACTTCCTGCACAGTTTGAGGTGCATTGTGAACGTTTACAATGTAGATTTCATTGTTGAGTTTGGAGGTATTGCGAACAAACCGTTCTCTGGTCAATTCCGCTTTAATGTCCTCCACCGATACTGCCGGCCTGATGTAGCTCAAGTCTATCATGACTGCAAATATACCGCCTAAACGTCGGTTTTAGGTGACTTATTTGACCAGATTGTACACGTTGGATTTCACCTCATACGCCCACTCGTCGTCGCTCCTTGTCTTATCCAAGGTCGCCGGATATATAGGTTTGCCATAAGTAATGGTAATAGTTTTACCCCGCTGTTTCATCATTTCCTGGGCCAGTAGAAGCATCTCAATATTCATTTGAATACCAAAGAACTTACGAATCTTGGCGACCCTATAAAACTTACGGGAAAGACGACCACTAATATGTACTGGAACAATAGGCTTTTTATGTCTTTTTGCTTTGCTAATAAACGTCTTTTTCCAGTCTAGATCACGGATGACGCGGTGTTGTGTCATTCGGCTCACGAGTCCCGCCGGAAAAATAAAAACTGCGTTTTCACTCCCGAATAATTCGTCCACACGGCGAATATTCTCACGCGGTGTTGCGCCAAATTTATTTACCCCAACAAAGATTCCGCGAAGATTAATGATCGACATCAGAAGATCATTCACAAGAAACTTCACATCGCTGCGGTGGTGCGATATACTCTCCATTATGGCCATCGCATCCATGCCGCCTAAGGGATGGTTGGCAGCAAAAATGGCGCCTCCTTCGGTTGGTATGTTTTCCGTTCCAACGCTGCGGACTGTTACTTTAAAACGTTCACAAACTGCGGCGCAGAACTCGAAATTATTCAGGTCCTTCAACTCCACCATGATCTGATTCAGAATGCGTTCCCGAACGATTCGTTCGCTGACGTATCGGATGAGAAAGCCAGGTATGAGTTGGTATAAAGAGGGGTTTTTCTCTTTTATGACTCCATCGATATCGATGAATTTTTCGGGTATTTTATCTTGGCGTTTAGTCATTTGATTGGGGTGAAGGGCAAAAATAGTGAAATCCTATTTCTTGAGTTGCTTTTCATACGTTGCAATCCATTCTTCGGGCGATACTTTCTGGGCCAATTCTTGAATGAGTTCAAACGGGATGTCGTCCATCTTCTTAAATCGCACGCAGCTTTTTCCCATATCCAATTTCCGTTTAGAATACTTGGGGTATTCCTCTTGCCACCACGAATTGAGTTCAGGAGTGGCATACAAGCCCATGTGGTAAAAGGCGATAAAGTTTTTTTGCGAGGCGATACTAATGAACGGTAATGCAACCTTTGGCGATACGTGATAGCCCTTCGGGTAAAGACTGTGCGGAACCGAAAAAGCCGGCATTCCATAACTAAGGCATTCCTCAAATCCAGGCGGCAAGTTTTCTCGTAGAATAGACAACAACTTTTCAAAGACCTGTTGCCTGTCTTCGGGAATTTGCTTTACATATTCTGCGATCGTGCGGGCCTTGATAGTCATAGAAAGTGTAACTTTAGTAACTGTCTAAATATACAGATCAAATGAGGAAGTTCCTATTCGTCTTAATCGTGTTGAGCGGTACGGTGTGCTACAGCCAAAACAGGCCAGTGGTTTTTGATTTGGATGCGCGCGGGAATCAGATTGCTCGGGTATTTCCTTTCGAATTGGGCCATGTCGGAGATACCTTGCTCATTATCGATGCGCAGTATGGTTTAGAGAATATGCAAGAGCGTTTTCACTTCACGTTCATTGTCAAACACGAAGGGAGCACTTTTTATAAAACCAGTGATCATACGACAGTAACTTTCAAAGGAGAGAACGGCATTGGTACTATCGCCAGTATGGAAAAGTTTACCTACCAGCCTCATGAATTAGACTTCCACTTTATTTTTACTGCGGGCGATTTGGGTTACGAAGACAATGACATAAGCCTTCAACGTATGGGCGCTATTCAGCAGGTAATTATTCATCAGCTCCCAGAAATGGATATGATTTTTCATATTCCGGAGGAAAACAGGATGTTTCTAAAAGACTTACAAAACAGTTTGCGTGTAGGGTACAGAAAAGGAGACACTACCGGAGGAAGCGCCATTCGTGGCTCCATGGGCAATGAGAAATCGAACCGAAACAGCAAGACGAAATCAGTGCGGGGAGACCGCTTGAAACTCTAATTTCTCTTGAAAGAGTCCATCTCTGACGGTTGCATTCATTTTAATGAGAACAAGTCAGAGCATCTGGTGTTGCCTTATGAAAATGAAAACATGTTTGGACTGTTCAAAAAGAAATCGGAAAAAGAAAAGCTTGAAGCACAATATGACGCACTCATTAAAAAGAGCTACGAGTTAAGCCACAGCAATAGAGCGGAAAGCGATAAGGTACAGGCGCAGGCGCAAGAAGTGCTAAAGAAAATCGAGGCGCTGGAAGATTAGTATTCCCCGTGCAGTGCACCAATAGGACGCAACCATTTTCGCTCTGCGTAAAATGTTCCGAAAGGCACTAATGAAGCAATGAGAAACAAAACAGCCTTCGTCCAGTGTACTTTATAATTTACTGTAAATTCAATTAAAGCAAAGAGGTAGAGTACTGTCAATAGACCGTGCAGCATCCCAAAAACCTTGTTTGGGTATGGCAAGTCGAAACCATACTTCAAAGGCATACAGATGAACAAGAGAATAAGGAAAGAGCTTCCTTCAAAAAATGCGACCCACTTGAATCGGGTGTAAGGCGTTTTTAGCATTCTTTTTTACGCTTTTGATCTATTGATTTCAGGAATTTTATAGCCTCAGTATTAAAAACCTCTGGTTGCTCTATGTTCACAACGTGACCACAATTTTCGATCACATGGAGTAATGCACTTCGGTGGTCTTCTACAATTTTACGAATGCTGGGTAAAAACATATGGTCTTCACTGCCCATAATGTAGAGGGTAGGTACATTGCTGTCTTTGAATCGGAAAAACTTCAATAAAGGATTTACTTCCGCCACCAGAGTAAACCAACGTTTAAACTCTCTTTGATATAGCTTGCGTGCCTCGCGTACAAATAGATTTCGTGCCTCTTTGTGGGTTTTCTTAGGCATAATAACCCAAGCGAAGAACTTGTAGAGCACCATATAAGGAACAACGCTTTTAAAAGCAGCTCCAGTCCTCATTAATACTTGACCACGCTTATTTAATTTCATTACCGCCCCGCCCATGATCATACTCAAAGAACGTTGGGGATGCCGTTCGGTGATATCACGTATAATGATTGTACCCAACGATATCCCAATCCAATGCGTGCTTTGGATTTTTAAATGGTCAAGGACTTCCAATACTTCGTCACCGATCGTGGAGAAATTATAGTTCTTAATACGTTCGTAAATAGGAGCCTTGCTGCGGCCATGCCCCCTTAGATCAATCAGAAGGACATTAAAATTCGAAGAAAATGCTTTGAGCTGTTTGTACCAAATCGTACTTGACCCGCCAGCACCGTGGACAAAGGTGACCCAAGGTAATTCAGGGGAGTTCTGATGTAAACTGAAACTAAGCATGCTACAAATGAAACACTTTATCCTCAAAGAGGGTTCAGTGTTGGGCAGTTTTATTATGTTCACGTCTCTTAAATTGAATTCAAACGTTGAACCATGATAAATCAAAATCCATTCTCAAATTTGAAGCAAGACGCTCCTAGTGCTCTTGTTGTTTTCCTTGTCGCTCTTCCTCTCTGTTTGGGTATTGCCTTAGCTTCTGGAGCGCCCTTGTTTTCAGGACTAATAGCTGGAATCATTGGTGGTTTGATTGTCGCGCCCCTCAGTGGTAGCCCATTAGGGGTCAGTGGTCCAGCAGCTGGATTAGCAGTGATTGTATACGGCGCTATCGAAGAGCTTGGTGCGTACCCAACGTTCTTAGCGGCAGTAATCGTAGCAGGTATAGTACAGGTGCTATTGGGGGTTTTAAAAGCGGGGGTTATTGGTTATTATTTTCCTTCCTCTGTCATTAAGGGAATGCTCAGTGGTATTGGTATCATAATATTTCTAAAGCAAATTCCCCATGCGTTTGGATACGATGCGGATCCAGAAGGTGATTTTGCGTTTGTTCAACACGACGGTCACAACACTTTTTCAGAGTTTAAATACATGCTGGAGGCCATTAGTCCTTCTGCCACACTTATTGCAGGTTTAGGGTTGTTGATTCTTATCATATGGGAACGGCCTTTTATGAAAAAGTTATCGTTTACCACAATCGTCCAAGGCCCTTTAGTTGCCGTCGTCACAGGTATTCTTCTTAAATTATATTTTGATGGAAAAGAAGGATGGGAATTAGCCGGGGATCATTTGGTTTCCATTCCTGTAACGGAGGGATTGAGTGGGTTTATTGGACAATTCACCACACCCGATTTTAGTGCTTTTCTCAATCCAGCTATTTACACCATAGGTGTAACAATGGCAGTTGTAGCATCACTTGAAACATTGTTGTGTGTGGAGGCTACAGATAAATTGGATCCCTACAAAAGAGTGACGCCTACGAACCGCGAATTATTGGCACAGGGTGCTGGAAACATAGTAAGTGGTCTCGTTGGAGGATTGCCTATCACACAAGTAATTGTCCGCTCATCAGCGAATATTCAAAGTGGAGGAAGGACGAAGGCCTCTGCTACTTTACACGGTGCGCTATTGCTCATTTCAGCCTTTGCTATACCAGCTATTTTGAACCTCATACCCTTAGCCGCACTGGCCGCAATTCTGCTTGTTGTAGGCTATAAACTTGCTAAGCCTAGTATGATTTTAGGGATGTGGAAGAAAGGGAGCAATGAGTTTATTCCCTTTGCAATAACCGTAATAGGCATCGTTTTGACCGATTTATTGATGGGTATTGCATTAGGTCTAGTCGTAGCGATCGTCTCCATTCTTTGGGACAACTTTAAGGTGCCTTACAAATTTGACATACGAAACTACCAACCGGGTGCTCCAATAAAGATTGAGTTTTCGGAGGTTGTGAGTTTTTTGAACAAGGCGAGTATCCAACAGACCCTGGATACTATTCCACCCAATTCTAGTGTAGAACTAGATGCATCTCAAACGTTGCGCATGCACCCGGATGTTAACGAGATCATTGAAGAGTTTCAAATCAATGCCGCAACTAAGGATATTAAAGTAACATTGGTTGGTTTCGAGAAGACGGTAAGTGAAACCCCAATGGCCGATTTTGAAGAGCAGGTCTTACTTAAGCCTCGCGTAAAAGCTTCCAAAGTCGCTAAACTCTTTAAAAAGAACTAACTTAGAACACATGCGATTGAAGTATGTGTTTTTGCTGGGTTGGTCTTTACTGTTGTTCGGTCTACCGAAAAATTGTTTAGCGCAGGAGTCGCCGCGTTTTAGAGGAGAGTTGGGCTACCTCTATGCTTTTCATGAAGATCTGGGTATCACCAAGAAAGATTGGTTATTGATACCGGGTACTTGGTCGGATCCGGCCAATTATAACGGTCAAAGCCAATACGCCTTTACCTTTAGAGATACCTCGTGGTATTATGCATTCAACCACCACCTTCCATTCATCAATACGCGGTACCGGCTTAGTTCGAATTCGAGCAAGTCTCTGGAAGTAGCTTTTCTTCAAAGCATTACAATCAACAGTTGGCGACAATTATCCTTCATGTGGGGGGCAGAGTTTATTTATAGACCCGTTGACTGGATGCAATTTGCCTTGCAGGGTGGATTTATTTCAGGGTATCATGCGGTTACAGACCTTCAGAATCCGACCTTATTGCCTATTGAAGGTCAAGAAGGCGGGGTACTTTTGGGTGCGAATGCTACGGCTGACTTTTTATTTTCAGAACGCTGGAAGGTACGTTTGAGCTATAATCCATTAGTCACAGGCCTAGGTTTGGCGTACGACTTAACGAAAGAAAAATAATTTTGAAAATCACCTTAGAACGCATTGACGAACACTTTGGTTTTAAAGCCCGCGCTGGCAATCACGAAATGGTGCTCGACACTGCTACGGAGATTGGCGGTAATGATCAAGGCTTTCGTCCCATGGAATTAATGTTAATTTCATTGGCGGGGTGCAGCGCGATAGATATTGTACATATCCTAAAAAAGGGAAAGTATCTCATACACGACTACAATGCTGAGGTTTATGCAGAACGTCGCGAAGAATTGCCTCGAATATTCTCATCAATTGACATGATTATTACTGTCGATACAGATGCGCCTGATACGGTTTTAGTGCGTGCGGCAAAGCTGACTAGAGAAAAGTATTGCAGCGCTTATGCAGTACTCGAGGCATCAACAAGCGTTACTTTAAAGCTGGTCAGAGACTCGCATTAATACTTAGCAGCGCCATGCGGGGCGCAAAGGTTCTATAACCTGCAGGACGAGCAGCAACAATGTGTCTGGTGTCGGTCATATTTTGAATGGATAATTTGAACGTTACATGCTCAGTAAGTGCAAAGCTGACCGCTTCGTTAACTACGAGCGATTGCGGTAAATCAAAAACGTCAAATTCGGCCGCCGACTTTCGAGCGCTGAGGTATTGCAACTGGCTGCTTAAACCCCAACGATTTTTCTCCCAAAGATGCTGAAGCGCAAACTGCAGCTGGGGTATGTATGGCATGAAATCGCCAGCCGTAACTTCGCCCCAACCGTCAAATTCACTGGAAAAAGATTCAACGAAATAGGCCTGAGTTGCTGTAAAGGTGGCTCGTAGATTATGATGTTTATATGTTTTACCTAGTTGTCCTTCGAAACCGTAAACTTCCGCGGCTCCACCATTAAACAACTCACCTAAGCCACTGCCGCCGGCGCTAGCCGCATCAGAACCCAGCAGACGGTTGTATGCGCTGTAAAAGAAAGTAAGGTTTATAGGCAATTTTAGGTGTTGAATCCCAGCCTCACTGCTCAAACTGACTTCTGGCAAAACGCCCTCTTTTGAACCGGCAGGTGTGAAACCTTTGTGGATACCGGCAAAGCTGTTCCAGTTCTTGGTAGAATAATTCAAACTGATGCCCGGTAAAAAAATCACAGTATGGTTCGCACGCCCTTTTGAATCTATACCGCTACGTTGGGGGTCATTAGTACCGTAATCCAATCTATGGGCTTGAATGTGCTCCGTTCTAAACCCGCCTTGAATATTGAGTTTGTTAATGGAGACAGTACTTCTGTGATAGGCACTTTGCGCGGTGGTATAATCAATCCTATTTCCTGCTGCCCCGGGCGCCCCAGGTTGTGTTATGGTGAAGACACTTTGACTGATTAGGTAATTATCAGTATGCTGGAAGCGGTCTGCGTGATCGTAATGGAACCGCAGGCCGGCTTCGTGTTTCAGTAGAATGTTTCCAAAGCGTTGCGCCCATTGTCCACGAATTTGTGCGCCTTGACTCAAGTAGAACCTGTTGTTTGCTTTAAGAAGTGCAAACGCTGAATCTGAATTTTGGCCCAGCGCCGCTGCAAACTCATCGGGATAATCAAGATGCTGTTCCATTATCGAAGCAATAGATACCGCGCCGTTTCCGGCATCAATTTTATCTAATTTATACCAATTGCGGTGCACGTATTGACGATAGATATCGGCTCTCATAAAACCATTCTTGAGATTCATGGTATAGCCAAGTCGTGTCATCAATCGGTCCATGCTCATCGCATCATTGCTAGAAGTAAAATAGCGTTCATTCGGAGAAAGTAACGCTGTAGATAGGGTAGTGCCTAAATAAGTTTGTTGCGAACGTTCAGTGGTTCCTGCGATCAGTATTTCTAGGTGATGAATGTCTTGATCATCTAAATGATGGATAAGTTTTAGGTATCCGTCGTTTAGGTCGAACCCTCCAGATTGTTGATCTTTTATGGTGTGAAAACCAGCAGCCTCGTGGTGAAAAAGTCCGAAAAGAAGTTGAGTATGCTTTGTTGGAAGTACTTCTCCTGAAATTGCACCTCTAATCTGTTCAAAAGCACCTGCGGATAAAGAGAATTGAACATCTGATTTTTCGTCTCCTATCGGGGTGACAAAATTTAGCGCACCTCCAGTACTCTGGGGTCCAGTTACTATTTGAGCAGCACCTTTTAGAACTTCAATATTGGAATATTTCCAAATTACAGGGGTATAATAGGCTTCCGGTGCGCTGTAAGCCGCCGGTGCTGTGAGTACACCATCTTCCATCAATGTAATGCGAGACGAACGAAGTGTTCCTGTTCCTCGAATGCCAATATTCATGCGTAGCCCCCAACCGTCTTCCTGCTGTCCATATACTCCAGGCTGGCTCTGTAAAACAGTATTTGCATCGGTTTGGTCAAAAGCCAAGATAGCCTTCTGTTTGAGTACTAACCCAGCTCCGCTGATGTGTTCGTTCGCAGCTCTGGTTTGAGCAGTTATAGTAATACTTTCGAGCTCAACAGGGACCGGTAATGTAGTGTCTGCCGGTGCAGATAGTAGTAGGGTGAGTAGTAAGGGGTGCACTATTTAGAATGGATTTAAATAACTATGCAAACGTATTGTCTAGAATCATTCTAAACAAGAAAATTAATTCATAATTGTGTGAAGTTTTTTATTCCAAAAGATTGACCAATCCTATTCGAGTAGTTTACGAAAATTCGATTCGGATGCTTATATTTAGGAGGTGAACTTAAGAGCCCATATTAGCGTAGCTTTTTTGCTATGTATTTCTTTCTCTTACGCCCAGTGCAACGTGGCAGTAGGTCAGGATTCTTTAACGGCCTGTGTGGGTGATACTATATTCTTAAACGCTTCTGGAGCTGATGAATACGAATGGTTTCATGATGCCTCCTTAAGTTGCGACACATGTTCGGCACCGTATATTATTCTCACGGATACATCGACTTACGTGGTAGTCAAGGGTACAAGTAGTTTTTCCCAGATGGCAACCAATGGAAATTTTTCGAGCGGGAATACGGGCTTTTTAACGGCTTATACCTACAATGCTACCTCCATTTGGAATGAGGGAACCTATGCAGTTGGGCCTAACCCAAATGCGGTACACCCAAACTTCAGTAGTTGGGGCGATCATACAACGGGTACGGGAAATTACATGTTGGTTAATGGTTCCACTGGCGGTAACAAAATACTGTGGCGTCAGATTGTTAGCTTCCCCCCGGGGGTTCAGGTGACCATGCGATGGTGGATGCTGACTTTTGTAACCCCGGCTGGTTCCTTACAGTTAAAATTGGCTGGAACGAATATTGGGAATGCCGCTAGCACCCCAAATTCGACGGGAATTTGGGCGCAAACCACCAGAACTTTTACCGTCCCGGCCTCCGGAAGCGCAACCATAAATCTAGTGACCACAAGTGCGGCGCTGTCTGGTAATGATTTTGGTGTAGATGATATTTCATTTCAATACGATTGTGAGTCCTACGATACGGTATGGATCGCGCCGAAAAGTGATGCTCAAATTTTAATTGACACGACTGCACTATTTGCGTGTGATAGTTTGTGTTTTACAATAAATAATGCATTGGATTCGTCTGGACTACTAAATTACCAATGGGCACTCAGTGACGGAACCGTGGATACTGCTAAAACATTTTCGCATTGCCTGAGTGATTCAGGCGACTACTCTGGATATCTTTTGACCTCTTCAAACGAAGGGTGTACGGATAGCGTCGCATTACCTGTAATGCGTGTTGGATATTCGAGAAAGCTTGATAGCTTGGTGATTAGCAACGATGGAAAGTATTTCGCGAATGGCATTTTAGTATTAAATCCAAACGAAGTTATTGGATTGGGTGCGCATTTTGAATCGTATGCAGGTACTCGAGGTTTGGATAGTTTGTACATTTCTCATGGCTCTGGAAACCTGAATGAGCCTGGTATTTTGCCTTCCCAAATGGCGCACGGTTGGAATCCCGTTTCACTTTCCCTGGAGCCTCAGACGGTCTGCGCCTACCTATACACCGCGGACGGTTGTGTGGATTCACTCTGTAGGCAGATCGCTTTTTATCCTACTATAGCAGTGCCCAATTTTTTTACACCTAACGGGGATATGATAAACGATGTACTCGAGATACAGTCGACTAATACAGATCGATTGCTGCAAAGGATATATAACCGTTGGGGCCAATTGGTCTTTGAAACGGAACAACCGGACCTCTTTTGGGATGGAAATGTTAATGGCAAACCTGCTGCTGCTGGTGTGTATTTCTTGGAGGTCGAAGCATCAAACCTTTACACTAGCGGCCGACCCATAATGCAACGAAAGGCCATACATTTAATAAAGTAAAGCCATGAGATCTAAACTGCTAAACGGCATCACTTCCGTAATTATCGTTCTTGCCTTACTTTCCTTTTATGGTTGGAGCGTCCGACATCATGGAATTCCAGGTAAAGCCCACGGATTATGGGGAAAGTTCTTAGTTACGCTCACTTCCTTCCCAGATCTGGTCACGCAGGCCGCTGAGGAGGTGGAAAAGTTACCAGGAACCTTCGTGCCAACACACCCCGCATTTGCCTCTGTAAATAGATTAGATTACGACATCAATGTATTGGTGAGCTATTCAAACGAGGAAGGAAATAGAGCAATAGAGGTCCGTAATTTAAAGACACAGGCCGTTAAAAAATCTTGGGAAGTCAAAGACGGATTGAAGCCGCATCATAGAATCATGCATCCACTTCTGCTTTCAAATGACCGTATCGCGTACGCTACAAATGGTTACGACGGTATTTATTGCATGAATGCTGTGGGCGAGCAACTTTGGCATCAAAAAGAAATTGGGCACCATCATTCCATGAATGCGGGTATCGGCGAAACGATGTGGGTTTGTGCTTATGATCTGTCTGAAGCTTCGCACCCATCAAATGGGGTTACATACGAAATGGGAGGTGTGAAATATCACTTTTTAGATAACTACATTGCCCAGTTAGATACGGAAACTGGCGCGATACTTTTTAAGCGCTCGATGGCCGAATTATTACTCGATCAGGGGTTAGAACACCTGATCATTAAGAGTGTAGTTGTTGATGATCCTATTCATTTGAACGATGTTGAGCCGGTTTTAGAATCGAGCGAATACATGCTTGCAGGGGATGTCTTTTTAAGTTTCAGGACTTCTTCGGTTATTCTCCACTATCGGCCCTCAATCGACAGTGTTGTTCGTGTCATTGAAGGTCCTTTTACCAGTCAGCACGATGTAGATATTGTTGACGGACAAACCATCGCTTTTTTTAATAATAATGCGCCAACTAAAAGATTTAAAGAAGATGGCGGCCGAAGTAAAGAGCCGAACCTACTGAAGTACCCCGCGTATTCTTCGCATATCAAATATTACGACTTGGCCTCCCAGACTTTCAGTGCACCAAACCAAGAGGCTTATTCGCAACATGGCGTGTATTCATTTACGGAAGGTTTGTTTGAGTTCTTACCTAATGGCGATGTACTTATTGAAGAACAAAACCCTAGTCTGTTGTGGGTGTTTAGGCAAGATAGTTTGTTGTTTAAGGGAATATTGCCCTCTCATCACGAAGGCTACCATCATTTGTTGAATTGGACCCGGGTGGTAGACTAAAAAGAAACCCCTCTAAATCGAAATCTAGAGGGGTTAACGATCTTTTCTAAGCGTTTACAGTGTAATGCTGTAGTAGCCTTCTTTTTGCTTTTCGAAACCGTATTGAATACCGTTTGGGACAACAGTAACCCCTTCTGGGAGCCCGGCAGGATCTACCTCAAATTTCTTTAATGAAAAGCCGCAAGCGATGACATTCACATTATTAGCGTTCAAGATTTCCATAAAAGGATCCATGATCTCTGGGGTGACCATATCTTGAACAGACTTACCGCATATGATGACGTTGAATTCGCCGAAGGTGCTAGAGTCAGCAATAGCTAATTCTCCAGCAGCTTTTGCGATTGCTTTGAGCTGTTGTACGTTGCGATTTAAAACGAAATAATTCTGCGTGGTAACTGCAGCCGTTTCTTCAACAGATGCTTCTGTCGTATTGGGTGTGCAACTGCTTAGAAGGCCAGTGGCTAAAGCCAAGGATAAAAGTAATTTTTTCATGGATAGAAATTTAGTGGAAATGATAATCTGTTCCGGGCAATTGTGAAAGAACATTGTCCCCTAAATCTAAGGCTTTTGCACGGCCATCTCTTAAAGGACTTATGGTATCTACATGTGCGAGGTATTCTTCGATAAGATCGTGTATGGTATAGTCCATAACTACGGTTTCAACTGTATTTGGCATTCTACAGAGCATGTGGAGTGGTTCGCCTTCTCGACGGCAAGCAGACATTTTATAAAGCTTATCCATCTCTATGGGTGCTCCACCAACATAGATATCCTGAACACGTTCCCCCTTCGCAGCATTTGCATTAAAGGTGAGTTCCATACCTGAGAATCGAACTACCCATCCGCCAAAACGCTCTGAAGCCTTTTCGGCAAAAACGTTATGGAGTTCTTTTTCGAGCCAGTCTTTGATTTGTTGACCACTGGCTTTGCCAATTTTCACTTTTTCATTGACCGGAAGCATGTTCCAGATATCACCTCGTGTAATGGGCGCAACGCCTGCCTCACCTGGGTTGATCGGAGGGGAGAACCGGAATCCATTAGAAAGTGCGATATCTACATCGTTTTTCCAATACGCCGCGTCGGTGATAAAATTATCCATAGGGTTTTCAACTACGAAGTAGCGGTAAAGTGGGGTAGTGGTGTAACCTAAAACTTCGTTGATATTGTCGTTATAGGGTTCCAATTCATTTTCAATTACCTGCGCAACAGTTTCATCCGCTGGGTATATGGTCGGATCCACTTCTACTAAGTCATATTCCTCATTAATGATTTCACCATTTTGAACAGTAAGAACCATTTTTCCAACAAATGATGCGAATGCACCGGGCTCTGTGACCTTAGCGTGTCCCGCTTGTAGCGGCTTGCGTATACGCTCGTGTGTATCGTTTCCTAAAACGTAATCCACCTGGGCTAAAGCAGGATGGTTTGCTAGGTCAAATTGTTTACTTATACCAATATGGGTAACTACGAAGAGAATATCTACTTTCTCTTCCTCTTTTAGTTTAGTGACCAATTCTTCAAGGTTATCTAAAATTGGATCAAAATCTAATCCTTCTGAAAACGATGGATTTTGACGAATGGGTACCTCCGGATCGTTATAGGATAAGAAACCTAAGCGATTGCCGTTTATTTCTTTGATCCAGTATTGAGGAAAAATTGGCGCTTTACCGGCTTCGTCATGGAACATATTCGCAGTAATCACAGGCGTTTCATAGCTATTCAAAACGCTCATCATTTGCTCTTTTCCATAGACAACTTCCCAATTCCCAGGAATAAGAAAATCGTACTCCATTGCTTTTACAATAGGGCCAAAAGCGGATCCTTTTGACAACGCTGCAACTGCGGATCCTTGAATGAGATCACCACCGTCTAAAATGATGGTGTTAGGGTTGGATTCGCGTTCAAGGTTGAATAGGGTTTTCATGTTGGCTAAACCGCCAAGAGTTTTGAATGAAATCTCTTCATTCTCCCAGAATAACTCACTGTGTGGTAAGACTTGGCCGTGAATGTCTGCGGTTTGTAAAATGGTTATTTGTGTAGGCTTTCCATCTCCATCGGATGGTGCGTTACAAGAGGTAAAAGCTGCTGCTGCGATGGCGAAAGTGCTTAATAATCTAAGTGTCATTTATACGTAGGTTAATTTATGTAAAGTCTAATTTTTAACGGTGAAGCGGATGGGGTAGAGCCTTCATTTACGAGCGTCTCCTGAAAAAGAACAGTCGGTGCTTTTAGAGTCGTGACTGTTTGACGTCGATCACTTAAAATGCGGTTCAATATTGAATGAACGGAACACGGCGAAGTCACCAATATCAAGATTACGAGAATCACTAGGCTTAGCGATTTATAAACGATGGAGTGTGATTTTAGCTTCATTGTCGCGCAAGATACAGGTAAACTAAAAGTTGCATTGGACTTTAGTCACGATATTAAACGAAACAAGGCCTTCCCGCAATGGAAAGGCCTTGTTAAATGCAGACAGCAGCGCGGTTCTAGCTGTTTGAACTACTATTATGGTACTCTTCTACCAAGCGCATTACTGCTTTTACTAAATCTTTGGTTTCAAGAAGAAGGTTAAAGTAAAGGGTAGTATTCTTAGGACTAACTTCTTCCTTACGTGTGCGGGCAATCTGTGCGTCTATTTTGTCTGATATTAACGCTAGAATTGCATCTTCTTGGTCCAAGCATGTACTCAAATCACCGAAGCTTTTTGAAGTGAACGCTTGCTCTACAGATACCAGCATTCCGTCAAAGGTGGTTTGGATTTCATTGAGGTCAGATATTTGACTTTTACTTAACGGTTTGTGGTTGTTATCTATGTGCTTGAAGCTCTTCTTTGCAATAAACTCCAAAGATTGAACCACGTCTGTCAAGTTCGCGAGAACCATGATATAGAAATTAGAACCGCGAACGCTCGTCTCATCAAGATTCTTAATAAAGTAGAATAAGTGATTACGCAATGACTCTACCTCATCTTCAAACTTACCGACACGTTTACGCATTTTTTTAAGCGCGCCTGTATCTTGATTTGACAAGCCGTCGACAACCCCATTGAAAATACTTGTAGTGCGGTAAATGGATTTTGCAACGTTATCAGCGCTCTCTTCTATGATTCCCTGAACAGTTTGGCTTGCAGACTTCTTCAGGGAGCTATGATCCGATTGCGCATTTGCTTTTTTCTTATGGCTTAGATAATTACGTACAACTAAAACGCCAGCGAAAAGTAAAAGTATCGCGACAGCTGCCCCACGTCCCATGTATATAATGTAGGTTAAAATACCAGCGAACGTAAAAGCGCTGAATGCAGTGAAAAACCAACCGCCAATAACGTTCACGACCCCGGCAACGCGATATACTGCGCTCTCTCTTCCCCATGCACGATCCGCTAGTGAAGTACCCATAGCCACCATGAATGTCACGTATGTAGTGGATAACGGTAATTTCATACTTGTAGCAATGGAAATCAGAATTCCGGCAACCGCAAGATTTATAGAAGCACGAATCATATCAAATGCCGGAAGGGCTTTTGCTTTTTCTTCCGAAATTTCAATTGCTGGCGTTTGGAAACTATTCGTAATCTTAGTCTGAACAGCAGCAGGTAAAATGGTACTTATGACGCTTACTAGTTTTGTTGATCCTTTAACAATACTTCTAGATAAAATATTCGGTTGAAAGCGTTCACTTCCATCGCCTTGACGAGAAAGATCAATAGACGTATCTGCAACGGTACGGGCTTTCTTTGAAAATGCCAGCGTGACGACCATAATAGCGCCTGCAATGAAAAGCAAGCCCGGCTCGGTTGGAACTTTCTCAGACAATATTTCCATTGAGAATTCAGAGGCGGGTATACCAGATACAGACCAGGCTTCGTAACTGTGGTAGGCGGCCATTGGTACACCTATAAAATTGACTAAATCATTACCTGCAAAAGCTAGTGCAAGTCCAAAAGTTCCTACCCCAATAACGATGATCAGCACATTAATTTTAAAGACTTTATCAATGATAAACATGAGTAACGTCCAAAACGCGAGCATCAACCCAATCACTAAAAAGGAATTTTGCGCCAGAAAGTCTTTGATATCGCCATAGAAAGGAGTCCCTTTGAGACCCTTAAAGAAAATAAAATAGCCGATCGCAGTTAAACAGATACCTGCGAATACGAACCCGAAGTTTTTAACCTTCTTTTCATATTGGAAACTGAATACCAGTCTGGATATCCATTGAACGAGCATACCCACGGTAAATGAAATTACAACGGAAAGAAGAATACCGGATATGATTTGCTTGGCTTTTTCAGTATTGATATAGTTCACTAAATCCGCGGCGGTTTCAGTATCAGACATACCGATCTTAATCAGTGCCATTACTACTGCAGCGCCCAATAAGTTGAAGACTATTGAAACGGTAGTTGATGTTGGCATTCCTAACGTGTTGAAGAAATCTAGTAATAGAATATCTCCAATCATCACTGCCATGAAAATGAACATGATTTCATCAAAATAGAATTTTGACGGCATAAAGATGCCCTTTCTTGCAACTTCCATCATACCGCTTGAGAATACAGCACCGATAAAGACGCCTAAACTGGCGATAATCATGATTTTCTTGAATGAAATTGCCTTTGAACCAATGGCTGAATTCAAGAAATTTACGGCATCATTACTGACACCTACAACAAGGTCTGCAACTGCTAGTAGGGCTAGTGCAAAAATCATCAAGTAGAATATACTGTCCATAGTTTAATTTTCTTATTGCGAAGCTACGCTCACAATGTTATCTGAAAGTTAAGTTTAGAAGTGCAATTCAAATCCAGTTCTGAACAGTATTGCATCGCCGTTTCCGTCCTTAGTTGAATAGCTTATGTCGCTTTGCACTTTGAGTTTGTGTCCGACGACAAATTTATTCAGTCCTAAAGTATACATTGCTACTGGTGCAGCACCTGTAATATCATCATAGCTCAGTGTGGTGTAACGTCCTGCTACTTCGACTTTTTCTGAAATAAAATAGCCCGCAGCAAAATTATAAGCGTTACCAACTAATACGATATCCCCGGTGGGTGTTCCGTCCAATTCTACAGCAATTGGATTTGCAGCGGTTCTATTGGCATATTCAGCCATAAGTGAGAATCCTTGATGCTTGACAACTAAATCAATGAATTGCGAGGTGATGTTGGTTTGATATAGGCCATCTTCGATGAACATGTAATCTCCCATATTCGATCTGGTTTTTGAAGCATCTGCATTAAAGTCATAGGTGTAGGCTACCATTACTTTGAGTTTTTCCTCTCTAACCGTTGATGACCCCATGTATTCACCTTTTTTAGCGAAGCTACCTAAGGGAAATAATTCTACGCGTCCGGTATACTGAAGGCCTCCTTCATTACCCGTAGCAATATTTCTACCTTCACCTTGAGAGATGGCAAATTTTTCTTTTGAAATGAATTGATCACCAAATTTCGTTGTGTGACGCAGCTGTATTCCAAGATCACGATCTATGTTAAACTTACTGTTCAACAATGACCGGTCTACAAGCTGCAGATTCGCAGAAGATATCACACGCTCAACATTGCCTGGAAGTTTTGTTTGACCTGCCCACAATTCGAAGCCAGGTGCGAATTTCCACTTAATAATTGCATCCAGTATATATCTCGGAGAGTTCTTTGTGAACTCATTTGCCCCCGACATATCATTATTCGACAGACCAAATTCCATTTTGTAACCAATATTTGGATGAACGGCCCAACCGTCAAATTTGAAACGCGAACGACGCACTAGAAAATCATGCGCGACGGGTGCCAAACTATTATCTGTAATGTCACTCGTTCCGTAGTAACGTACTTGAATTCTCGGCGCAAACTTTACGCTGAAGCTACTGTCTGCAGCTACAAAGTTCAAGAGTCCTTTACCAAAACTAGTTTCGTCTACACCTTGCTGTGCGGATAAATTCATGCTGACCAGAGCGATGAATAAAACTGAAATGCTTCTTTTAGTGCCCATTATATTGAAATATTTGATGCAAAGGTGAAAGCACAAAGTTTAATTTCTGTTACTTGAAAGATAAGGTCATGTAAACTCTATGTTAAGAACTAATATTGGGTTTACAATGTGTTAAATGGTATATAATTGAACGTAACTTTGTCCTTTACACAAGCAAGATGACTTTACAGGAATTTTATAATCAATTAGATTTTACAGCATCTTTGGTATTTGCCTTACCTGAAGGAAGATTGGTTCCCGCTCATTTTCATATCACGGAGGTTGGACAGATTGATAGATTTTTTGTGGATTGCGGGGGTACCGTGCGCAAAGAATCTGCAGTCAATCTCCAGATGTATACGGCCCAAGACTTTGATCATAGGTTAACAGTACCTAAGCTTAAATCAATCATAGAGATGTCGATTCAGCAATTGCAACTTAGAGGTGATTCAGAACTACGGGTGGAGTATCAGGGAGCCACCATTGAAGTGTACGGATTATCTCACAATGGATATCAGTTCATGCTTCAGCCTTTACAAACGGACTGCTTGGCAAAAGACAAATGCGGCATTCCAGATAACCAGCCAAAAAAGGCTGTGCAGACATCCTGTACACCTGGTTCTGGTTGCTGTTAATGGTTATTCTATGGCTCTTTGTAAAGCATCGGAGCCGCCTACAATAGGAAGCGTCAGTCCAGTTTTTTTAAGATCAACAGTGAGTCTAGTGCCTGATTTAGGGTGAAGTGTGAATTCCTGATCACTCGAAAAAATCATCAAACCTATCTTTTGCCCCGCGGGGATGATTTGATCATCTGGTTGAAAGTCAAAACTTAAGGTGTAAAAGTTCCCTGGTTCCAGCGGATGACTTTCGGAAATCGATTTTGAATTTTGTGGATCAGCCCAGCCTCGGGTAATAATGTTGTTGTAGATGGCAGCATCGCCGTCGCTTCGTTCACCATCCCACGGCAGAGAAACCAGCCATACACTTAGGTTGGCAGCTGGTGCACTGCTCGATAATGAGAGTGTAATGCTTGCCGTACCTGAAATATGTACGTCTTCACTCAGCAATGGGGTAGTATATAATAATCTGTGTGGAGAATTCTTGACGCGTGCGAGGTATTCTCCGGTGAAGGATACATCGTCTATGAGTATTTCCTTTTTACGGCTGCCCTTATCAGCGGTCAATCCTCCTTGTGCATTTCCGCCTTTGGTGAGGTGTAATTCCACATCTTCTGATTGAGGATGGGGATAATCCGGATAAGGGGTAGGGGATTGTCGATTATCGCCTTCTCGCACAATCCACGCCTTAGGATCCTGTTCTACACCGTTTTCAATTTCAAAAAGATACCTGGTAAACCATCGGTTCATCATGGCTATAGGGGGAGGTCCGCCGTGGCCACCTTGATGGTAATAAATTTGGACGGGTAGTCCCATTTCTCGGGCCTTGTTGTAAATGCGGTAGCTGTGCTCGGGCATGACATTCCAATCGTTAAACCCATGTGACATCAACAGCGCAGCCTTCATAGGGGCCATATCGTTCAAATAATCGCGGCCCGCCCAAAAAGCATTGTAATCTCCTGTGGCTCGGTCCATATTTTCTCTCATTTCTTTATCGCGAATCGTCTTGTTTCCATAAGCTCTTTTGGACTCTTCACCGCTATGTATGAATTCGTACAAGACGTCGATATCCTCACCTAAGTAACCACCGGGACTGCGAACCAATCCGTTGGAACGGTAATAATGATAGTAAGAGGTGTTGGGAGCGACGGGTATAATAGCTTTTAATGCTTCCACCCCAGTAGTGGCGGCAGCCAACGGTATGGTACCGTTGTAAGAGGTACCGGTCATGCCTACTTTACCTGTGGACCAGAAGGCATCTACTTTCTCATTTCCTATGCGATCCTTATAGCCATTATTCTTCCCTGCCAGCCACTCAATCACGGCCTTTGGCGCAAGCGACTCGTTATCGCCTCCCACCGTTGGAGAACCGTCGGATAGGCCCGTACCGGGTGAGCTGGAATGTACCACTACGTAGCCTCTTGGCACCCATGTGCGTACTTGGGAATTTGAAATAATAGGACGTTGGCCTCTGCGAACTACCTCGACATGCTTTGGCGGTGCCGGTACTTCTCCAATCTCATGCGCTACATTCCAAAATAGATCTCTATCATTACCGGCTGTTCCGGCATAATAAGGGCTTGATTCGTAAATTACTGGCAGTTGCAGGCCGTCATTCGTTGCAATAGGACGTGTGACATCCACATGCATTCGATCTAATTTGCCGTCTCCGTCCGTATCAAATTCAGTTTCTACCCATAAATCTTCACGAATCCAATTTTCAGGTGATGAAAAAGCAGGAACGATTTGGGCCTCACCGTTTTCAAAGAACGGCCTGTTTTGAGCGTCTATTGCCACCGCACCACTTAAGGCAAGGCTAAGAAGAAAATACTTCATGCGATCAGTATAAATTAATAAGCAGAAGTTATGGATTAAAGAAGATTCTAACTAAACCAACCGCTTTTCTTTTCGATCAACCCAGCTGCAGCTAATCGACCACTTTCCATAGCTGCATTTAAAGAGCCATTGAATTGGGTATCACCAGCTATAAAGATATTCTCTGCAATTAGACTGGCACTAGGCTCACTGGTATACTTCAGGTTTTCTAAGTTCGGGAGTGCCTGCTTTATCCTAAAATTAGTGATGTGTTTTACATGACCTGTGCCACAATAGGTTTGTATTTCCTTTTTGACGGTTTCCGTGATTTCTTCCTCACCCATACCTTCATGTTTGAGCGTGGTTACGGACAGTATGGTTCGTCCCTTGTGATCCTTATAGGCATATAAGTTATTGCTAAGTTTCCCATGATCCGCCACTAGCGCTATAGTTCTATCAGGTATGGAGGTTTGATTTACCTCAAAATAAAGACACATACACGACTTCCATTTCGTCTGCGCATCGTGTAAATTGGGAATAAGCGCAGCGGCGTTAGACGTAACAATCGCTCCCTGGTTAGGAATTTTCTCCCCGCCTTTGAGGGTAATAGTTGCACTGTTTATGGATTCCACCTCGCAATTAAATTTAAAAGTAGTCTGAACCAATTTAGCTTTAAGCTGCGTACTTATGGCACCAATACCGTCCTGAGGAATCATAGCATACCCTTCACCGAACATTTTATAGACGAATTCAAACATGCGGCTGGACGTCTGCAACTCTGTCTCGAGAAAAATTCCAGCAAAGAAAGGTTTAAAGAATCTTGAAATTATGGTGTCGGAAAAGCCAAAGACCTTCAAATACTTAAGTGTACTTACTTCTGGTGTATTAAAAATTTCATCGAGGCTCTTTTTCCTTAATAGGAGGTTGAGCCTTAGGACATTCACCTTATCTGCAATGGTTCCAATTCCAGAAAATAAGGTGGGCAGTAGTACCTTCCAATTTCGCATGGGATCACCAATCACATATCGCTTTCCGTCTACTAAAATTTGCGCACCGGATTCCAATTTCGTCAGGCGCAGCGCTTTGAGGTCCAAATATTTTTTAGCGAGAGGATAGGCGTTTAAGAGTACTTGAAAACCGAGGTCGAGCTGGAAGTCTTCCACTGTTATTGTTTGAACCCTCCCTCCAGAAGTTCCTTGTTTCTCAATGATCACAGGATGAAAGCCTGCTTGCTCTAATTCATAAGCCGCGATAAGCCCGCTAATGCCTGCTCCAATGATATGGATGGTCTCCTTTTGTTTCATGCGATTTTTGAGTGTTTACTAGTATAAAACCGGGCATGGCAGATTTAGTTCGTCACATTTTTAGGCTAGCTTGAGCCCTTTTATCTTTTCACAGGGTTGAGCGTCGTGCATTCATTGAATCTTAAGCAAGGCCTACGAGTTTCTTGATTCGCGCTCGTAAAGTGAAAGGGATTTTTTTCGCTTCGCTCAAAAGAACCCTAGAGGGGGAACGCTCCAAGACAACTGAAAACCAGTCCGCCTTCGGCGTCCTGTATTTTTTATACCCATCCCGCTCACTGAAGCAAGCTTCGTTCGCGCATGAGCATAAAAAAAACCAGCGTTTTACGCTGGTTTTCAGTTGTTTTGGCGGAGAGAGAGGGATTCGAACCCCCGGTACCTCGCGGTACGCTGGTTTTCAAGACCAGTGCATTCGACCACTCTGCCATCTCTCCGGTGAGGGGTTGCAATAACCTCTCGAGTGGGCGGCAAATTT
>Ga0209308_10000759_pt1 | contig 31796 bp, 20 predicted proteins | sample COGITO_mtgs_1204_3_FD_184806 | JGI IMG/M metagenome (GOLD analysis project Ga0209308, IMG submission 184806) | Pelagic marine microbial communities from North Sea - COGITO_mtgs_120405 (SPAdes) (version 2) | ecosystem: Environmental > Aquatic > Marine > Epipelagic ... | reverse complement strand
GGGGATGATTGCGAGCGATAAGAATACGAAGTTTGCGCCAGCATTTCCTTTGAAGCATCAGCAAAAAGACATGCGTTTGGCCGTCCAATTGGCGGACGAACTCGGTCGCGAGTTACCAGTTGCCGCAGCCGCAAACGAGATGTATAAGCGAGCGAGACGAGACGGGCACGATGACGAGGACTTTGCCGCCGTGTTACACGCCGTGCGAAGAGAGTAATGAATAAGAAAATATTTAGTAGTAAATTACACATTAAAACGATCAATAAATAGTGAGTGCATTATGTAAAAGTTTCATTTCTCCTCTCGTCCTTCATGTTGTGTTCTCAATATAGACAAAGCCGAAAAGAAACCTCTGCTTTATTATTTATTTCTTTCTCAATAAAGGAGAGTTTTCTTCATCTTCATCCGCGCCATCTTTATTCTTTTTCGTGCTGTAGTAATAACCGAAGCCAGCGCACACCAAGCCGCACGAGATAGCGGCCAAAGTCGCCGGATCTCTGAGGTTGATGCTGAGTGAGTTTGTAATCCACAACGGCGACGACTTCGACAAGGACGCTTCTTCAATGAAGAATGACGACGCCGAGGCAACCATAAACCCGCCACAGAGGATGTACATCAAACCAACGAGCGTCTTCATGTATGATGTCATGAAGAAGATACCCAAAACCGCACCAGCGGCGCCAACGTACAAGACGTAGTCGACAGCTATCGGGGCGAAGAGCCCGATGGCGATGGTCGCACCACCGCCAATACCGAATCCGGCGCACGCGGCGAGAATTCTGTAGAACCAAAAGTTATAGAAGAAAATTCCCAAGCACATGACCGCGCCAAAAGCTGCGCCAATATATAATTCGTTATCCGCATTGACCAAGTCACCTGGAATAGCATCCGACGCCATGCCGAGCAAGCGGACGGAAAAGAAAGCACCCGCCACGAAGGTTAAGCAGTATTGGAAATACATGTGGTATTTCAAACCAAAGAAGCAAAAGAGAAAGCCGAGAAAGAGCATCCCGAACGCCTGTTGTTGGTATTATATATGATGATGATGAGAGTGAGTGAGTGAGTGTTCAGGTACTATGAAAATGCGAGGATTTCCAGAAACGAGGACGTGGTGACTTCGAAAAACGACGCGCGAAATCAAAATGTCAGAAAAACACGGTATATTAATAAAGAAAACAGAAGCGACGTACCTCGACGTTCGGAATCGCATCAATCGTGGAGATGCCAGTGGACGCGCCAAGCTGGGTATTGACAGGAGTATCCATGCTTGCGTGATTCTTTTTCTCGTCGCGTCCGTCAGAAAATTTAGTGAAGAAGAGAAGATCACCGAAAATACGAAAGGGTGTTACCACTGAGAACTGTGAAACAAAGAAAGTTAATATGAAGAGGAGCTCTTTTAGAGAAAAAGAGGGGGAAATTTATTCGCGGAGGTCAAAAAATACGAATACCAGAAGGTTTCGTTCGTTCATTTTGTGTGTGCCGTGATTGATGTTCATTACAAAAAGACTCTTCCTCTACCTTGACGGATTATAGAAGGAGAAGTGTAGAACTCTTTCTTACGAAAAGAAGAGATTTTTAACTTTACATTGGCATGAGCGTAAAGGTTTGCGTCTCCACTTGTTGAATGCCCTTGATGGATTCAACTTCCTTGAGAAAGTCAGCCTCCGGCGCGAAGCCAGCGGCTTCCCACTCACCGAAAGAGTCGCCGTCCAAAGCAACGATGACTTTAAAGTCCATGCATCCACCGCAAACGACTCTTTGGACGCTCTTGACGCCTTTGACTGCCTTCACCGTCGCGAGTTGCTTTTCCAACACTTTTTGGGCGGCGGCTAAAGATGCCTTGTCGTCGTCCGGGGACCATTTCATGCGCCATTCGCGAGCGACCGTGTCGAATTCTGTGAATGAATGAATGAATGAATAGTTTACATTTCGGTGAGTTGAGAAGAGTTTCAATGCTAGAAATAATAGAAAGACGAAGAATACGAAGAAGCAGAAGCAGAGAGAGAGAGAGAGAGAGAGAGAACGAAACGAAAAATATCTCATGACAGAGACTCCCGGGAAAACAGGGAAGAAGAACAAAAAAAGGAAAGAACGGAATTTTTCAACAACATCAAACAACAACGTACCGACGCCTTCCGTGATGGTAACCTGTGTGATAAATGTAAAGATATCACGCGTGAGTGTGCGTGTGTGTGTGTAGCATGAGAGTTTTTGCGAGGTTAGTTGATTCTCGCGCGCGTTCACACGAAAACGAAAACTAGAGAAAGAAGAGAAAGAAAAAAAGCGCAACCGATCGTTTTGTCGGTCGGCTCACATATCGAGAAAAAAAGAAATCGACGACGACGACGACGTACAGCTTTCGTCATGACTGAGCGTTTAGTATTGATGGTAGTTCTTTGCGATTTGGAGAAAGTGGTGCGTACAGATGCCGCAAAAGAGGAGCGTAAAATAGCTGAAGACATATATGTGAATGTGTGTGTGAATAAGATTTTGTGTGACGCTCCCTGTTTTTTTCTCTTCTTTCTTTCTCCCTCGGCTCTGAGGTTTCAAATCTCGTCACAACGAACTTTAAAAGGAAGAAAACCTCATCAGCAGCATCAGCAGCAGCAGCGATACAACTCACGATGGTGTCTAAAATGATGGACGACGGAGAGGAAAAGAAGAGCAAGACGACGACAACGACGAAGAAGAGCGTGTTAGAGAGACTAGAGCCGAAGACGAAAACCATACGAAAAGAATCTCGCAATAATTCGCCAACTACTTTTTATAACAATAACAACAACAATTATAATAATTATAATAACAACAGAGGAGGAAGAGGAGGAAGAGGAGGAAGAGGAGGAAGAGGACGAGGGTTCTTTGACAGAGGGTTCAACAGCAGAGGTGGTAGTGGCGGAGGTTATCGCGATGGTGGGAGAGCCAGGTTGAAATCATCTTTGTGCAACCAATTCCCGGCAAAGAAAGATGCTGCGACAGGTGAAGTAATTGTACGGTGCTACGGCTGTGTCATCATCCGCGTAACGACAACCGGCGAAACGAGCCTTTACCGAGAAAATGTCGAGTCTAAGAATTACGCCAAAGCTCTGAATGTTATGAATGAACACCTGAAGAAAATCGGTTTCTCTGTGACATCGTCCAACGAAAATAATACGGCGAACGCAGAAGGCATGGATAGTCACATAGCCGATCAAGAAGGAGGAGGAGGAGCTCCTAGATGGAACGTGTCTGGCATGAAGAAATTCATGCTTTTCGTCGAAGGCATGACTTTACCACCGCCTCCGTCACCAGGCCCTGGGAGAGGTTTAGCACTGCTCTTGCCCACGAAAGTGTGAAAACTGGCTTCGACGACGACTCTTTTGCGACGAGGAAGACGAGAAAGACAGTTGTATTATAGCGTACGAAAGTTTTATTTATACGATGTCCAAAATGCAGTTGTATTATTAGTACCAGTGGTACCAGTACCTAGATATGTATTCATGTATTAGGTCATGCTATGTATCCTCAATCTCTTCGAACAAGCCGATAGAATCAGTCGAGAGAATTATCTCGTCTAAATCTACCAAGTTTAAATTCGTTCTCGCTGTCGTTGTCGCTGCTTCAAGTTTCAATGCTTCCAGAGCGAATGCAACCACTCGAGCATTCAGTTGAGTGTTCTTTTGTGCGGCGGCGATGTCCGCAAACGATCGCAAACTGCCGATGCCGATGTTGGTGTTTGTTGGACGCGAAACGATGCCAAAGCCGTTGCAGTTGCTGCTGTTGTTGTTACAGAAAATTTGTTTTTGGCGCGACGACGACGACGACGACGAGCTGCTATTCATACTACTATTCATACTACTACTATTACTGCTACCGCGCGCGGATGATGATGATGACGAATGTGTTCGCATGAATCGAGCCATCTGCCGCGAAATGTTGCTCAACCGGTAAGACATTTCTGCGCTTCTTCTTGTATGATACTTTTTATTAATATTATTGCAGAGGGGGGAGGTGTTGTGGTGAAGGAACGTACTGAAAAAAGAGGCCTTTTGGGGCCTCGTTTCCTCATAAAAAAACGCACAGAGCAACCGCAGTTGTCTTTTACATCGCGCACATACACACACACACACACCTTATACGTACATAATGGTTAAATTTTTGAAAGGTACGAACGATTAGAAGTATTCTTCCACGGTGTGCGACCGATGGTTCCCTTCGCGATGCGCGTGACGCGCGCCGATTCCGGATTTGTTTTCAGAGGAAGCCCTCCGAGGGGATGACGGGTCTTTTCCGCTTTGGAATCGCGCTCTGTGTTGACGATGGAAACATCAGACGCTCGTGCGCGTGGTCAAAGTACAGGCTCGAATGCGTTTTTGACAAGATTGCGCGTGTTTGTTGACGATTCATCGTTCGCGCGTGTGCGATACTTCCGACCAAAGCTGTCCACATTTCCTCCTCGATTTGCGGCTTGCTCTCTCCCTCCCTCTCTCTGAACATTGCGTTTTTCCATTCTTCTTTCCACGGGGAAGTCTTCTTTTACGTTTGAAAGTAAACTAACCAGGTGTATTTTCTCTTCTTCTTTTTTCACACGCGCAGGCGGTAAAGTTGTTGTAGTCACCAATGGCCGATATGCGGGCAAGAAGGCGGTGATTGTCAAATGCAACGACGAAGGTACGAACGCTCGTCCGTACGGACACGCTTTGGTGTGCGGTTTGAGAACCGTACCGAGAAAGATCACGAGAAAGATGGACCAAAAGAAGCAAGACAAACGATCTAGATGCAAGACTTTCATCAAGTACATCAACTTGAACCACCTCATGCCGACGCGGTACTCGTTAGATGTTGACTTGAAGGGGGTTGTGACGCCGGATGTCTTGGACGACGCGACCAAGAAAGTTGCGGCGCAAAAGGAGTCTAAAAAGTTGTTCGAGGAGAAGTTCAAGACTGGCAAAAACCGCTGGTTCTTCACGCGATTGGCGTTCTAATTTAATCTTAGCATATTTGGTAATATAACAAAATCTAGTAGTAATATAATTGCTTTACTTTAATATGCGCGCTCGAAGGAAAAACAGCTTTTTGTTATTATTATTCTATTTGTTTACAACTCGTTACAAACTTTGCCAGACTCTCGAGCGGGCTTTGGAAGAGGAAGCGAACTTACCTCGCGTAGCTACCGTGCACGTCGAGCTTCCTGTTTTTTCCACGCCTCTCGAAGCCATGCACATGTGAGCTGCGGAGATACAAATCATCACGCCAGCCGCAGTCACATTGGAGTGACTACCAATAACTTTCTCAAAATCATCCGCTAAATCCGAAGTGAGCCGCTCTTGCACTTGCAGACGGCTTCCTTGTCTAGATACTATCGCTTGAACTAATTTTCTATCGAGTGCGTGACCTGGGGAGTGCCAATACGCCACATGAACGACGCCATGAAAAGGTAACAGGTGATGTTCGCACGTTGTCGTCAATAATAAATCTCGCTCAATCGTAAGTTCGGAGACGTCAGATGTCGATGTGGAACTGAAACACCGCCTGAAAGTCGACATAGATGACGATTCTGGTACGTTTTGTTGCACTGTTTGCTCTAAGGAAACCTCTCTTCCACAAACCGATTCATTCATCATGGAAGCATAGTTGAACGCGCAACGCGCGAGCGAAAAAGGAGCTTCAACGCTTCTGCATCTCACAACAGATGATGGCATTTTGTTGTGAATATTCTTGCCGTTCTTGTGGTCGTCTCCTGCTGCATCGCTTGACAAGATAGGTGATGATAAAGTAGATGGCGAAGGCGGTGTTCGCGCTCTGCCCTCAAACGAAGTGTACGATGACAGCGAAATATCATCCGCCAAAGCAGAGTTATTGTCTCGCATTGTAATGTCGTCGTCATCATCATCATCGTCATCCTCGTCATCGTTATCGTCATCGTCATCATCGTCTCCGCAACCCACGAGAAGATTTTCACTACTAGAGCTAGTTGAAGTTCCGTTTGCTGACTTTAATCCAATCGCTTTGAGAAGTCGGATCGATGCTTCGAGAGCTTTTTTGGGTGGAGCTTTCGAGCTTCCCCGCTCCGACGGAGACGTGCTCCGCCGCGAACTGCCTTCTAAAGGCGACGAAGTATCTTGTATCTTTGCGCGACCCATGCCGAGCAACCCTTCAAATTCGGTCCATCTTCCCTCGCGACACTCTTCATCTTCATAATCCTCCGCATCGTTCTTCATCGCCGAAGAACGATCAAATTTCTCTCTGCATCTGCCCAAGCTCAAACATCCGACGCCGTGACGACTCACGTTTCTAGCAGATGCTGCGTTCGCATTACCTTTCCGTGGTCCTAATTGCGTGGTTTCTAAAACGACTCCAACACCTGAAGCGCATGCAATTTCTCCAACAGCTTCCGCAATTTCTCGCGCTAAACCTGCTGGATTTTGCACTCTTCGAGCAAATACTTCCGCTACGCGCGCAACTTTACTCAATCCAAGAATGTATCCGTCTTTCGGAACGTAACCTACGTGCACGACGCCGTAAAAAGGCATCATAGAAGTCGAAGAAGTGGAAAATATTGGCACGTCGCGTACTAAAATTATAGACGCGTCGTCGCCTTCTCGTTTTTGTTGTTCTTGTTTTGCTTCTACATTTCGCGTGCTCTCTTCACCCTCTCCGCTCGCGTCTTGTTGTTTCATCGTTATCGGTCTCGAAAGTGTGGGTTCTTGAAACAATGCCGTACCGAGCGCATCGCGGGCAGTTTTTCCGTATCCTTTCATGGCGAATGTCATGGCTTTGGCGACTCGTTTCGGAGTATCCAAGAGTCCTTCGCGCGTAACGTCCTCGCCGAGGCCAGCGAGTAAATCTCTCACGCACTCCTCCACGAGGTTCATCCGTCGCTCTTTTGAGACGTCGTCCTCTTCCTCTCCGAGAACTCCTCCCTCGCAGCCACCGACGAGGATGGCGTCCGTTTCTCTCTCCGCTTCGTCTCTCATGAGTGATGAGGATCTCTCCGAGGAGTTTTTTTCGTCGTCCTCGTACTCTATTTCTTCGGCGTGAAAGGCATCATCATCATCTTCCTGGCACTTCTCCCTTCTTCCTCTTCCTCCGTCGTCCACCGCACATTTTTTTGAGAGCCCACCGGCGTTCCTCGTCGTCGTCGTCGGAGTCGGAGTCGGAGTCGCTCTCGGCGCTCTCGGCGCGTGGTTGACTCTCGTGGAATCTTTGCATTCCTCCATAATCATCATCATCGCGTTTTGTTATCTATCTCCAGGGAGCGAGCGAGCGCGTGTGTGTTTTTAGTGAGTGGATACACTCGACGACACGACGCTCGTCGTTAAATGGAATGGACACTTTTCGGTGGATAACGCGAAAATCTCTTTCATCATTGAGTGGTCGGTCCCCTGCGAAAAAGGGAGAGCTTTTTGACTGAAAACTGACTGCGAGAGTCCTCCTTTCTTTTCTTCCGGGAGAAACGACCACGAACAACGTCATAACTTATACGACGATCTTTTGACGGACCGAGTGTAACTTCTCATTCTTTAGAACGTAACGAGAAAAGAACTCTGTACTTCCGAGCGCGCAGCAGCTTAAAATAACAGAAAGAGAAAGAGAGTTAAATTTCTCTAAACTGGACACGCATTTTTAAAAGCGATAAGTAAGCAGTGTGTGTTGAGGGGGTTGCTTTTTCTAAACATAAAAACAATCATGTCTTCTCAAGCGATGACTTTTGGATCGAAGACGACGATTGTCGCCTCTTCTTCTTCTTTGAGAACGAGCGTCCGCAGAAATGTCAGATCGAACCGAACGACGACGACGAAAGCGCAGCAGCAACAACAAAGACGACTCGCCATCGGCTCGAACAATCATCATACGTCATCGATGATGGTAAAATCTTCCCCGGCGTTGAGATCGAGAATCGTCGGTAAATCTTCCACCGACGAGGATGGGTTCTCCGGTACGGTTGTTTTAGACGTCGACGAAGTACCGGATGAGTGCGATGTGAGGAATCCGGACCCGAAAAAGTGCGAACCAGTGCGCTTAAAGATCGACGACGTGTGGTACGACGCCAGAGGGTGGGCGAAAGCGCATCCGGGAGGTGAAAGATGGATCCACTTCTTTGACGGTCGAGATGCCACGGATGCCTTCTACGCTTTGCACTCGTACGGTCCAAACGGTGCCGACTTAGCCCTTCGAAGACTCAAAAAATTACCAAAGTGCGACCCGCCGGCGGATACTTCCAAGCTCCCGACGGACCGACAATACGAAATCTCCATGGGTTTCAGAGAATTTAGAAAGAAGCTCGAGGCTGATGGGTTTTTCAAAAGAAACGCTGTCAAGGAAATCTGGGCACTGTCGCAAGTTGTCGCTTTATACGGCGTCGGAACTGCTGTCGCGTACTCCCATCCGATTATTGCCACCGTGCTCTTGGCGCTCGGCGCGGTTCAAGCGGGTTGGCTCGGACACGACTACGTCCACGGTAGAGGCAAATTATGTGATTCTATGAGATACATGCCGACTTTATTGAACGGTCACTCAGTTGAGTGGTGGACGCAAAAGCACTCCATGCATCACACGTTTACGAACGAAGAGGACATGGATGGGGACGTCATGATGGAACCGTTTTTCTATCTCAGACATCCGAAAGATTCCGGAAGGCCAGACTCTCCCATGCGCAAGTGGCAACACATCTACGGTTACCCTTTGTTGTCCATCATGTACTGGCTCTGGAGATCGCACTCTGTCAAGGTTGCGTTTAAAGAAAAGAGGTGGAAGGAAATCATTTTAATGGGTTTGAACTACGTCTGGTTGGCGACGTGCATGCCGTGGCAAGTCGCGCTCGGCTCGGTCACGTTGGGCGGTTTCATCGTCGGCTCTTTGGTCAGCGCGACGCATCAATCTGAAGAGATTATGGACGCCTCTAATGCGGGTGAATACGTCGACGGTCAGTTTCGATCTACCAGAGACGCTGAAACTGTCTTTGGTCCTCTCGAAACCTGGATCTGGGGCGGCATGGACACTCAACTCGAGCACCATCTCTTCCCTACTATGCCGAGATACAACTATCACAAATTGCGACCGATTTTGAAAGCGTGGGCGAAAGCCCAAGGTATTTTGTACCGATCGAGTCCGTCGACGACTATCATTTCGGATAACTGGAAGCTTCTCGATAAAATCGCTCACCAAGCGTAAGAAAGAAACGCGCCCCTGTCGTGTATTTTAAAAACATTTTATTATTATAAAAAGGAGAAGCTCGCGACGAAGCGGGTGAAGATAATACACTGATAATAATAATATAAAACTTTATGATTTTAGGAATCAAAATTGATCGAATACAAGACGGAAGAAAGAACGAAAAGAGTAAAGGATTCGTCGCGTCGATGTGATTTGTGCGAGTGCGTGTTGTAGAGGAATATATTTTAATCAAATAAAAGTCCAACTAATACTGTGATTTATAATCGAGCACCCAGGGAGACTGTTGTTTGTTTTTTTGGGTCCGCCCCAAAAAAAAGCAAAATCTCTCTACCGACGTGTCACCGTTGGGAAAGAGCTCACGCGAGAACCGCACCTTTTCCGAAAATTCATCCGGCATTCTTTTCTGCCTTGTGCGCGCACTTTCTTTAAAAGAGAAACCATCTCATCCATAATGTTCGCGACGCAATCTTTAACCAAGCAATTCAACTCGACGGCGACGACGACGAGTTCGTTGACGCGCAAGCAACAAAAGCAATCTCGAAGACGCGCGGGGAACCAAATCACGCGCGCGTCTTCTGCCAACGTTGAAAAGCCGAAAGATTCTCCACCACCAACTTCTTCGGCAACTGCGACGAATCCTCCGACCCCGCCGAAAAAAGAAGATCGCAAAATTGTCAACGGTCAAGACGTTCCATCTTTCGAGGATATCTCCACCGCGCACTTCCGAATCAGTTCAGGTACGTTTCCTCTCTCTCTCCCTTTCTCTTTCGTATCCGTAGATGAGAGATTTGGTGGATATCAATTTTCCTTTTCTTCAAAATGGGTGCACTAATCTCTCCTCTTCTTCTTTTTCTTTTTTTTCTCGAACTGAAACTGACTGATGAGAAACAAAACATGTGTAAAATAATATACTCTTTTTTCTGTGCGTTGGAAACTTATAACTGACTCTTATCATCATCATCATCATCAATTAACAGGTGTGGTCCGAACGAGATGCGTCGAGTCTCACGCCATGTCCAAGGCCACCGGAAGCAGAATTTTCTTCAAGCACGAGTGGGAACAACGCACCGGGAGTTTCAAAGAAAGAGGCGCGAGAAACGCTTTGATGTCTTTGTCGGACGCTCAGAAGAAGAAAGGTGTCGTCGCCGCATCCGCCGGTAACCATGCGTTAGCGTTGGCCTACCACGGAGCTAAACTCGGCATTCCAGTTACGGTTATTATGCCTTCGATTGCCCCGTTGACGAAAATTACCAAGTGCAGAGACTTGCAGGCGAGAGTTATCCTCCACGGCGCGACGATTGCAGACGCCGCAAAGTACGGCAAAGAAGAGTACGAGAAGAAGGAGGGGTTGAAATACATCAACGGCTTCGACGATTTTGAAATCATCTCTGGTGCGGGCTCGATGGCTCTGGAAATTTTAGAAGACGTCAAAGACGTGGATGCCATCGTCATCCCAGTCGGAGGCGCCGGTTTGATTGCTGGTTGCGCTTTGGCCATTAAAACGTTGAAGCCAGATTGCTTAGTCGTTGGCGTTGAAGCCGACCGATGCCAATCCATGAGCGCGGCGTTGAAGGCTGGAAAACCTACGCTCGTTCCTTCTGGAGCTACTTTGGCTGACGGTTTGGCTGTGCCAACCGTCGGACCGCGATCCTTCGAGACGTGCAAAGATTTGATCGACATCATGGTGACGGTTTCAGAGAGAGACATCGCGACGGCGCTTTTACGATTGGTAGAGTTGGAAAAACTCGTCCAAGAAGGTGCGGGTGCTTCAGGCTTAGCGGGTATTTTGGCAAATAAGATACCGCAATTAAAAGGTAAAACCGTGGCAGTCGCGCTGTGTGGAGGTAACATCGATACGAGCACATTAGGATACTGCATTGAACGTGGCTTGGTCGCCGACGGGAGACTCATTAAATTTGAAGCCGTCGTGAGTGATCGTCCGGGAGGTATTGCGGGATTATGCGGGGTTATCGCGGAGGCAGGAGCGAGTATTAAGCACATGACTCACGACCGCGCGCGCCTTGGTGAAGAAAGTCACTCCGTGTTGGTCACGGTCGAGTGCGAGTGCACCGGTCGGGAAATGGGGAAGGACTTGATTCAGCGCTTGGACAAGAACTACAAAATCATCAGCACGAGCATGTTGTAAAACAAGAAGGGATCATTATAAAATTGAAGGAGAGAGAGGATGAGAGACGAGGAAAAGTCCATTTACTTTAAAAAGCCTACATTATTATTAATGTTCTTGTTGTTGTAATACTTAGAGTGTGAATTTTTTTTATCAATAAAACTACAACACCACTGAAACATTATCATCGAACACAACGTGAATCGATGAAGAGGAAAGTATAATAAGAGATGCGTAAGGTTTTGTCTAGAACTCTAGAAGCCAAAAAACCTGTTTTAAAAAAGTGCCCTGATCGAGAATGCGCTTGATAGCAAACCTTGACCCCGATTTATCTATAGATTTAACTACACGCCAAAAATCGGATAAAAGTGCGTCATCATGAAAGATGTAACATTACTTCATGAACTCGTTACGGTCACCCAGACGTCTGGGTGATCGAGCGGATAATATGCCTCGTGGGAAGATAAGGCATCTGCATGATTGCCACCGTGCACGTGACCCCCGAATGCGTGGAAAACGCCATTTTTGAACGCGGCGCCGAATCGAAATCTCGCGGTGGGGATCAATTGGCGATCCTCCCAAGCGTCGTGAGCAACAAAGTATTCCTCGACATGATGCGTGGCAAGCTGGGTAGCGCTGTTATCGGTGGTGTTCGTTTCGCCCCCAATTGCAAGCAACGAGTTCGCGATTGGATTGGCAACGAGTTGAAAATCGCCTCTGCTGTTCTTCATTTCAGCGTGCGTCGACGTCCAAACGTCCGTCAACACGTCGAGCGAATAGAGCTTTGACTGACTCACATAGGGTACCGCCACACCGGTTAAGGTATCGTGCCAGCCTCCTGCGAGATAAATACTGTTTTTCAACGCCGCGCAGCTCACGTCCCCTCTTGGATCCGGAAGATCCGAAGTTTTGACCCACTCGGAAGACAACGGTCCAGCGAGCTTATACACCGAGTTCAATACCGAATAGTCTACTCCGTAACCACCCATGAGATAAATAGCGTTGTTAGATCCAGTAGCCGCGCATGCATCTTTGACGACTGATGGCAAGCAACGTGTTCCTGTTTCTGTTCTCCACGTGTTCGTGTCGACGTTATAAACCATCGGACAGACCTTGTCGGTATCCTCGTCGTATCCGCCGTCCACGCCCGGGGTAACAGCGGAGATTCCGCCAAGGATCCAAACTTCGTTTTGATTCAGGTCGTTCTTCATGACAGCTGCGGCGTAACGCGCTCTCGCTTCTGGCATGTTAGTCATGGAATCGTATGAATCATTGATGGAATCGTATCTGAGCACTGTATTGAGATACGTCCCGCTCACATCCTTGCCTCCGAAAATATAAACGAAATCCGTTTTATCTCCTTCAATAGAAACGGCTTGGAAATCCGAGCGCGCACCCCCTTCGAGACGCCTCTTATGATGCCACACTCCAGATCCTCGAAAGAATGAGAACGAGTTCTCGTTACTTGATAAAGGAGACGGTTTTCCAATCGAGAGTCTCACTCCGGTCACACCGTTAGTGTCGTTTTCAAGGTCCCGAACCGTCTTGGCGGCGTAAATCGACAGCGAGAACGCGATGAGCAAAACTATCAAGTGGACCGCGTTGTAAATAGTCGTGAATAACGACGAAGACTTTGAAGAACGATATCCTCCTCCGCTGGTATTGGGCATGTTCATCATCACTACCGAATCTGTCGAGTCCATCTCGTTTCTTTCTACGGAAGAAAAGAGTGAGGAAAATTTGCATTGGCTCGATTAAAAACGACGTCACTTTTTCTCTCGAAAGTACAGGAGCAAAGTAAGCACGACAAACGCGAGGAGCTTAAATATGCGTATTCTTATCGTACATCTATAACTTAATAAAGCTAAATTTGCAGTAAACTTCTGTGCAACTCTCCAGCTTCTGCTCCTTGCGTCATGACAAACAATCGCAACGAACTTCCGAGAGACTTGGAAAGTTCGGTGTGAAACCAGAGCAACTCGTTTTCCATATTCGCCTTGGCGGTTTCGTATTTTTTAAACAACGTCGTCTTCTTGACTCGATAATCGGCTACTTTCAATTCGAGTCTTCTTTTTTCCTCTCGTTTCGGTCCAGCGTCCGGTAAGCCTAGGGAGGAGATCTTGTACTGGTTCCTCGCTATGCTCTGTAACGTGTGATTGTATTCGTCTACTATTTTTTTCCTCGCCGCGAGCGCGTTGACAACCTCCATGATCAGTTGCAGAGACCCGCTAATCTTTTCAAGGAACAATCTATTTCTATCGTGCTTGAGCTCGGTAGTTTCCGGGGTATCGTCGCTTTGCGCTATGCGGGAGAATGTATTTGCAGCCTTTCTCCAGCAAATGCCTTGTCGCGATGAAGATGAAGACGCCGTCGACCAGTTCGCCTTCGCCGCTCCCGAAATGCGTTCAATGATTTCTACTCCTCTCGTTTCGTGCTCTTGCATGGTGTTGAACACCGTGGACAAATCCGAAAAGTACTCCGTCGTTTTCTCTTTATGTCTGATTACTTTTTTCGCCGAGGCGAGCATTTTTTCCGTTCTTTCTCGAAGTGAAGATATGTACTGACAAACCTCCGCGTGCAGCGCCGGTTCCCGAAGCGTTCCTTCGACGTCAAATAGATGAGAGCCACCTCCTAATTCACCGTCAGACGTTTTACTCGCTATGGTATCGTTGATGGATGAAATCACATTCGTAACGCTACCGAAAATGGATGAAATAGCGGAAGTTGTTTTCTTTTTAACATCTTTCGTCGTCGAGAGCTTCACCTTGTTATACGTCGTGTTGCTCTTGGAGCAGTCGAGAAAATCATACAAAGCTTTTGAGCGCGACAGAAGAGGATGCATCGAGATCTTCGCTATAAATACTCTCAGTAACGTCGCGCGCGAAGCAATTGCGGGCGATTTTGGATCATCTAAAGGAAACGTCGTCTTTGGTGGTAACGTTGGCACGATCACGCCGGCGACTTCTTCGACTAAAGCTTGATACAGCTTGTTGAACTGTGAAAACCGTCGTCGAACTAAACCAGATTTTCTGGCATACGTTGGTAACGTCGTCCAATACGAAACGCCAAAGACTATGTGCGCGTTTAATCCTTCACCTCTGCGCTCTGGTGCGCCTACCTCTACGTGCATGCGATTGCTTTCTTCTTCTTCTTCTTCTTCTTCTTCTTCTTCTTCTTTTTCTTCGTCGCCTTCTTCTTGTTTTCCTTTTTCATTACTGTTGTTGTTGTTGTTGTCGTGCAGCGGAACAGAAATTTCCACATACGCGGAAGACGTCTCTGGTTCTGGTCCTGGATCAACGTGCGCCTCGAAATCTGAAAGAAACGCTTCCTCGCTGTCGGCGTCGTCTTCTTCTTCGGCGTCGTACGTGCCGTTGTGGTGATGGTATCCATTTCCCCTCGAATGCATTTTGAATTGAGACAGAATTGAGAGGAAAAAAAGTGTGGTATCTCCTTCTTAAAACTTTGAAGAAGCCTTACAAATAATAGAAAAAGAAAAATGTTCAGGCATATAGCAGTAAACGATCGTTAAATGCGCGTTGTTTGTATCGCTTCGGCGTCCAGAGCAGCTTGGACTGCATCTGATGACGTTGGGACTCAGAAGAAGAGGAGGAAAACTGCACTCATTTCTTTGCCTCTCCTTCGTCGTCCCTCGAGGAAAAGATGCATGGAATACGAACAGATACTACAGACGAAAGAAAGAGGAGAAAGGAATGCCTTCGCCTTGTCCATTGCCACCGTAGGTGCACACTTTGATGACGTGAGAGCATCACGACATCGTCGCAGGGGTGAACATGTAAAGGCTTTCGCGACGACGTCCATGACGACAGAGGACGGGGGGAAGAACGACGCGCAAAAGATAGCAACAACAACAACGAAAAAAAGATCGACATCAATCGCACAAATCATGAAAGCAGTCGTTCGTGCGTTCTTACTCTCGCTCGTTGTCGCAGCATTTGTCGTGTATGGCGCGAGAATATATTTTGGTAAACCAATCAATATACCCGGTTTTAGTTCTGGTTTTACGTCTGGCATTCTGCTTTTCTCGCAACGCGTCGCCATGGTTGCGTGTATGCGATTTATGTTTGGAAACGTGAAGAAGTTGACATCATTCATGCAGCATAAGAAAGAGATTGATAGCAGTGGTGTTAGTAGCAAGGATAGTAATGGTAGTAATCAACGTATTGGAATCGACGGGTACGTGAAAAGGTCCATCGCGCGAGCGGTGGGTAAATTTAAAGCAAATCCAAAGGGCGCGATGTTTATTCCGGTCGTCGCCGCGTTTGTCGGTTACATCACAAATTGGCTCGCGGTGAAAATGATCTTCTATCCCGTAGCATTTTGGGGACCAGCGTTCTGGCGAGCTTTGGAAGGGAATTTGTATGGATTCGACGTGTTGAGTCCTCTAGGAGCAATAGGGTGGCAAGGCATCGTGCCGGCAAAGGCGCCGCGAATGGCTTTTACCATGGTCACCATGGTCACGGAAAAGTTGATAGACGTGTCTCAGACGTTCTTACGTTTGAATCCAGAAGATATTTCAAATCTACTCTTCTCTAGAATTCCGGAAATTGCGCACGCCATAGCTAGTACGCTCACGCTGAACAAATTTCCGTGGGCGATGGATATGGCGAAGAATGCTGTTCCTACACTTCCTGGACCTTTGCTTTCAGAGTTGCACGAATCTGTAGTCTCTAAGTACCTCTCCGGGTTCGTCGTTCTCTTACAAGCGAACGTTGATCGAGTCATTGATTTGAAGGAGTTGGTAGTTACGGAGATGAGCGTCGATCGATCCGTTTTGTGCGAATTGTTCCAGCGATGCGGTCGCGCTGAATTGAAGTTCCTCACGGATTCCGGATTCTTTTTTGGATTTTTGCTCGGTCTCATTCAAATGGTCGTGTGGATGTTTTACGATAATCCCTGGACATTGACAATTGGTGGCACAATCGTTGGATACTTGACGAACTGGATAGCGTTGAAATTGATATTTGAGCCAATCGAACCTGTGTATTTTGGCGGCTTTAAACTGCAAGGTTTGTTCCTTCAAAGACAACACGAAGTTTCGGGTGAGTTTAGCGACCATCTCGCAGAGAACGTGCTGACGAGCGAGAAGATTTGGAACAACATTTTTACCGGCCGGAAACGTCCAGAATTTGACGATATGCTCGAAACGTACACGAAAGACTTCGTAACGAAAGAAGGCTTGGAGCGAGGGTTAGATTCATTAGGGGAATCCACAACGGATGTTCAAATTATTCAATCGGTAAGTGAGGAACTTTCGAAAGAGTTGCCAAAACACGTGGAAGTATTGCATGAGTACACGGATGAAACTCTCGCGTTGAAGGAGCTCATGCGTGAGCGCATGGAACTCATGACGCCCAAGGAGTTTGAAAGAGTTTTACATCCAATATTCGAGGAAGACGAGATGACGTTGATAATCTCCGGCGCAGTTCTCGGAGCTATAGCTGGTTTTTTGCAACAAATCTACACGGTAGCAATAGAATCGACGACGACGATGACGACGACCACGACGACTAGCTCAACAACTAACGATGAAAAAGAATAGAACGGTAATAGTTGACCCAAACAGAAAAAATAAGTTGTAATCTCTTTTGTATTTTTTGTCTACTTCAAAAAGATGATTTATGCGCCTTCTCTGGTGAAACCAAGTGTATCGAGGTGCGAAACCTTGTGCTATTATTGTCAAGATCATGTGCATGCATTGCGCGCACGCACATTCCCTCAATCTTGCCCTATCTAAGTACAACTTTATGCAAACGCAGAAATTAGCTTCCTCTTGTACGTCGCCATAAATTGCGCGATGAACGCCTCTATGTGAATGATTGCTTTCGAGCCGAGCTGAAGTTTATGTTCAAATTGAGCGGCCCAACGAATGACTTCGTGCTTCATCTCATCGTCTAATCGCTTCGATAAATAAAAGCAAAGCGTCTGGAAAATCAAAGTCGGCGGAATACAATTCACGAGAAGCTCGTAAATACGACCTCGGACTTGTAAAAGACGTTTCGGACTTTGCTCGGCTAAAATTTCAGCCGCGATTTGGGCGATGTACAACTCCCAATCCGTCGTTTGCACGGACTGCGTTTCTTTGAATGGATAATTAGCAACTCTACACGCCTCCAGTGCCAGAATAGCCCGACGCAAATCGCGTTTCGCAAAGACGGCGACTTTTGAACAGAGCTGTGGAGGGAGCGTCAATTTCTCCTTGGCAGCGATGTCGTATAAAACCTTTTCAATATCTTCCGCTCGAGGAGCTGCAACGCGGACGGGTAAACATCTACTGCGCACCGCCTCTAATACTCTATTTACGGAGTCTGCAATTAAAATTAATCTACACGCCGATGAGTATTTCTCCATGGTTCTTCTCAAGCCGTGTTGCGCCTCTTTTGAAAGTTTATCGCATTCGGTGAGTACGAGTATTTTGTATCCTGCGTTTCCTTGCGCATCGATCGGTCGAGAGCGCGCCATTTCTTTAATAACCTCTTGCACGACGTATCTATCTTTATATCCTGCATCCGATGGATTGATTTCAATGTGATAATTTGAGCTTTGCGTCATTAAATCGACTTCAATTTTTCTCGTAGACGTCGCGTCGATTTTCCACGTTTTCTGTTCGACTTTTGTCTTGTGAGCGCCTGGGCCAAAGATTGTGCTCAAGAGCGCGAGGACGAGCGATTTCTTCCCAGAACCCGACGGACCGTAAAACAACACTGCAAAAAAGAGAGAAAAGAGGAGTAAATCGTGAGTGTGGCGAAAAAAGAGCAATTTCAACGCGGATAGACGTAAAGAAGAGTGCGACTTTTAAAAAAGAAACGCGCTCTAGAGAGAAAGAGAAAGAGAAAGAGAAAGAGAGAATTTTGAAAAGCACGCAAAAGAAAAAGAGAGTTTGAAAATTTCCTAGCAAAAGGGAAGAAAAGGACGCACAGTGTGGACAGTCTCCATCCTTGACGAGTTCTTTCAAGTGATTTGCGACGCTCGCGTTGACGTGCTCGCACTGATTCAGTTCGATTGGACGATATTTATCAACCCAAAGGGACATGATGTAAGATGAGATGAGATTTTGGGAGGTGTTTTTTGTGATGATGGAAAAAAAACATAAAGAAGAAGAGAGAGAAGAAAAGTTTGCATGCAAGGCGAAAAGCCGAAAAAGTCGGAAAAAGAGAAACACACACACAAAGATATTTCCCCCGTGCATAATCTCTTTATTATACCAAGCGCGTTGATCTACCTTTGGGAAGGATAGAATTTAGTGTAAAATTAATATCGTTATTCATGAACATGATTGCAATGCGCATGAGTCCTGTGCCGGTCAAGGCGATGATCTCTTCACGTTCTTCTTCCTCTTCCAAGACGAAGAAGATGACGATGAAAAATTCTTCCTCCATCGCGATGAAGAAAAGAGGCAATAACGTTATTCCATCGGCAACGGCTTCCGATTGGGATACGTTCTCCGTTTTCTTACGAAAGCAGTGCGAAGCCGCCGCGAAGGAAGGCACCGATTCTAAAAAATGGGACGACGTCCGCGCCATCAACTCTGATGCAAAGTCCGTGTACTATCAAAAGTTCCCATCCGCCTCGGCAACGAGTTCTTCGAGTACAGAAGCTGGCTCTGCGATGGACTCGGGCATGGATGAGTTTTGCGACGGTAACGAAGACGCCGCAGAGTGCAAGGTTTTCGATTAACTAGATCATGTGGTCGTTGTTATGGAATGATTTACTTTGCCGCTATTTATATAATATATCTCAACGACATTATCACGCGGGCGGCGGCGGCGGCGTAAAAACTAGTTTCGTTTTTGTGCGATGGTGCCTCTGCCTTCCCAACATCTTTTTCTTTTTCTTCCGAAAATTCTTCTCAAAATCAATCACATCATCTTTGCCTACTAAACCTGGAAACAGGGAACTCGGGAGAAGTTGAAGGCGAATATGCCGCCAACTGCGAGTAAGAAGGCGTCTAGGAAACAGAACAAACTCGTCCGTCTCGCCTTGATCTTCGTCGCAGTAGTTATCGCGTTTTACAAATTCGATCAGGTTCACTCAAACTATTCGCTCTCTTCGCACCAGTATAACAACAATCACGACTACGAAAGAGATACCCTCGAGGATGGTGGTAGCAGCATAGAAACGAGCAGCAGTAGTAGTAGTGATAATAATAATGCAGCGTCCTTGTCTGCTGGAACAGAGGATATATACGACGAGTTTGGGGAGAAAAAAGCAACCGCGCGAGAGGAAGTAGAGGACGACGACGAGGTCCTTTCTTCTTCTGTCTCTTCTTCTGCTCAGCTTTCGTCGAAAGCAGCTCACGGTGGACGGCGCTCGAAGAAAGGTGGAAGTAGAAATGGTGGTGGTGGTAGTAGTGGTAGTAGTAGTAGTAGTAGTAGTAGTGGAGTCGTGGAAAACGATCACGTGTCGCTCTTATCTCGCCTGAGAGGTAACAAAGCCGGGGCGGCGAGGAAGGACGGCGCGTACTCGGCGGGAACGAACTACGGGTCAGCTTCGCTCGGTGATTCCGCGCAAAGGAAAGCGGCTTTGGACCGCATTCACAACACGAGACTCCGCAATGTCGCAGAATTTGATAAATACGTAGAAAGTTTGGAACAGAAAGGAGTTTTACAAGCGTTCGGGTTCACTGGTTCGGATGAAACGCACATGATGCCTTCAAACGACCACGATTTTGCCGTGGACGACGGCTCGTGCGCCGGCGATAACTGGTGCGGACGACACGGTGTTTGCGTGCAATCGAAATGTTTGTGCGTGACACTTTGGGAAGGCGAACGATGCGAGAAACCAAAACACATGCCAAGTGGCATGCACGCTATTTTTAAAGGACATCACATAGTTAATAGAGAGCGATTGAGAGAAATAGATGACATGGTTTTGCGATACCAGACAAACCCAAAAGCTTCCGGAGGTACGCACGCGTTCGCTTTACCGGTGAGCAAAGATTTGGTGCGTTTTGCTCCAGCCAAAGATCCATTCCGTGGACGCGTGTATAAGCGATGCTCGGTGATAGGAAACGCGGGGATGTTGAAAAAGTACAAATTTGGACCGACGATAGACTCGACAGATTTAGTCATTCGCTTCAATCTGGCTCCGACGGAAGGGTACAAAAAAATAGTCGGGACGAAAACGACCCTACGCTTTGTGAACACTATCCATGCCGGGTATCACGAAGATAACGAAGTCGATGTCATGCAAATGCAATCTCAAGTAGGTGTTCAACTCTACATCAAGTTCCGAAAAGAGGCGCCGAAACAACCACTCGTCGCGTTTGATCCTCAATTCTCAGAGTTTGTTTCTTCCAACGTCGCAACCTTACCGACAGGAGGGTACTTTGCCATTTGGTTTGCCTTGTGCAACTGCGTGAAAGTGGACGTGTATGGTTTTCACTTCAGACCTGGATATGGCGTTTCGCATCACTATTTTAACGCGGAAAAACCAAGAAAAGGGAAGGTGGCCATCCACGATTACGATTTGGAGTACGCGCAAATCAAAAAGCTCGCCAAAAAAGGATTTTTAACGCTAGCTGAACCTTGCGTGAGTGGATGTCCAGAACACACTGGTATTAAGCCAGCAAACCTGGCACCCGGTGGATCGTGCTCGTGCAAAGCAAATAATCCTTTGCCGGTGGCGTTGCCCGGATTTTGCAGGCCTCCGGGAACGTGGAGTTGCTTCTTAAAATGCAACGGCGGTGAATCGGAATGTCCTGGCGGTTTACACGTATACGTCAAGGATTCAGCTAAATTAGATAAAGTAGGCATTCCCGTTGAAGCGGTTGACAATGGCGACGCTGGTGATTGTCCGGCATCAATGAGAGATGAGGCTTATAGCGAGTTAAAGTGTGCGGTGATGAGCGACGTGCCCAGTGAATTTTTATCGAAGCATTATTTAGTTTAGTAAAGAAGAAGAAGAAGAAGAAGGTTGAATGAGCACAAAATAATGGATTTTGAAGTAGGAAGTTTTGTAGTTTTATAAGTCGTCTAAACATATCTCGGCGGCATCTTTCGTTTTAACCATTTGCGACGTCAAAACAATTCCATTCGCTATATTAGCTTCAATTTCTTTTGCTTTAGCTACCATATCTTTCACTATATCTATTGGACCGAGCGGGGCTTGCTTCCCCGCATACTGTTTTTGTTCTATGAACGCTGCAGCGCCTTTCTCGTTCGCGACTAATTCGGCTAAGTATGACCGCAACTCTCCTTCCGGCGCAAGCGCGTCGTCTTCTTCTACTTGAAATCGAGAAAAATCATTCCCTGAAAGTTGATCAAATGTACTCGAGGTGCGCGTCTCCTTGATAAACTTTTTCAGACGTTTTTTACCTAAACTTGGAGCGATGCCGCTCGCGCGTTTTATTCCTTTCATTTGCTTTAATTCAATTGATTCGGGAAGAAGAGGAGCAGAAGGAGCGCTAACCAAAGGATCGCCTTCCTTAAATACAATTTTAAACTCAGCCGGATGGAGAGCGGAGTGCATTGGATTATTCACCGCTTTATATGGCGAGTCGTCTATAAGCACCGTGTGGGTACCTCTAAACTTTTCCATCTCGGGGTTGTGCGACCATAATTTATCGAGCTCCTTCAAAAAGACGGGCTTGACCCTTGGCTCTGTAAAAACACCAACATTCGTGCATTTTTCTTGTCCCCATACAAACGCGAGCTGCTTTTCTTTTTTCTTACCCCAAAGATGGCGTACTAGCATTCGCGCATTGTATTCCGTAGCGCTCGACCAAACCCCTACCGTGAAATTCTCGTGTAAAAAGTCCAGAAAATCTTTCATGTGAGGTCTGTTGTATACGTAAAAGTTACCTACTTTTGCGTCCTGATCAATTCTAAAACCGGAAGTAGATGTACCGAGTGGGCTGAAACTCCTTTGCATGAGTAATCCGTTCAAATCGATGACAATTAAATTCTTATTCTCGCAGTTTTCTGGTTTGAAATCATTGTTCTTCGCGAGTTCGTCTAAATCTACGAAAATCTTTTCCACGACTTGACGAGGTTGCTTATCCTTCGCCGGTCGCTGCCCGAACGATTCGGGCAACAAGCTGTCTTCTTCTTCTTCTATTTCTTCTTCGTCTTTTCCATCCTCAGCATCATTGTTCTCGGTATCTTTCTCTGCCTCTTCTTCTCCTTCTTCGTCTTCGCCGCCTCCATCGTCATTAGGGGTTTTCTTCCGTCTTTCTTCTCCCTTCTTTTGCTCTCGTTTTTCTTCTTCCATCTTCTTTCTCGCGAAGGTCTTTTTCCTTGATCTTCTCACCTCGTTCAACACTTTAGCGCGACGCGAGAAAAGCAAAAAGAGATGATTTATATATATGAACACTTCTTTTGCTTGCGCATTTGTGCTGTCGTTTCTTGCATTCTTCCTTTCTGGGTAGTTCGTTATTTCATTTGTCTGCACTTTTTCTTCTTCTTCTTCTTCTTCTTTTACTGCTTTAATTTACTGAGCTCAAATGCATTCACAATACACAATGCGAGAGTAGTAAAGGAGAACACGCGCTGTCTCGTGAATAATCAAAGATGCCGGGAGGTCGCCGTCTGGACTTGAGGAAGTCGACGCTCGTCGCAAATTTAAAAAAGGAAAAACAACAACAACAACGAATTCAACCAAAGACGATGGAAACGAGTAAAAACTCAAAACCTATCACGCAAACGACGTCGTGGCCAGAGAAGTATCATCCACGTTCGTGCACTGAAGTTGTCGTTCCTAAGAAGAAGGCTGAAGTAATGATTGATTTTTTAGAGAAACAGAGCAGTAAAACATCGAAACGACCGGCGGTGTTGTTTTTAGTTGGTCCAAGCGGATGTGGAAAGGCATCGACGTTTGTAACTTTGGCGAAAGAAAAGTGCTTTTCTGTGCTCGAATGGAAACCTCCGGCACCAGCGATTTATAACGAGAACGTATCGACTACGAACGAGAATCGATTCGACGGTGGCGATGCCTACACGAGTAAAATTGAGGATTTCGTCAACTTTCTTAACCGAAGCACAAAGTACAACGCGATTGTATCAAACGTTATCGGAGGCGGCAACAAGAGAAGCAGAGGCACAGTTATTTTGATTCGAGATGTTCCGACCGTGGCACAAGGAGATGAACGCGGTAGAAGCAAATTTGTTGCTTCAATCGAAGGGCTCGTCTCTTCGTCCGCAAAGAATAGAATACCTGTCGTTTTTTCATCATCGTCAGACGTCGGCGAAGGCGATTTTGTTTCTTTCGGAAACGAGTCGAAGAGCGATGGACTTAAATTCGTCAGGCGTATTATTCACGAAAAGTTGGAGCGCATGGGTGCACAAAATCGTCAAAACCTCTCGGAATATTTAGTAGAGATCAAGTTAAATCCGTGCACGAAGAAATCGCTCGAAGATGCTGCGAAACGCGTCATCAACTTGGAATTTTCCTCCGAAATGACGAAGAATGGTTCATTTCTTAAAAGTCTTCCCGACGAAGATGATGATTTTGACGGCTTATCCTCTATAAAGTCGAGAATGCTCGAGAACGTTGAGAATCTTGTTCTCGAGTGTAATGGAGATGTACGTTCTCTCATGTTTTCTCTTCAGTTGCTTTACGCGCGCATCGTTGGCGATATGTACGCAAAACGGAAAAAGAACGAGAAGAAGAACACGAAGAAACGCAATCGCGAGGAAGCGAGAATTGATAATGCCGATGGTGATAAAGAACGCAAAAAGGAATCGAGCATCTCACTCTTTCACGCGCTCGGTAAATTTTTGTACGCCAAACGGAAACCGTCAGATGATGCGCTTGAGTCCGAGGTTGAAATCACATTGAATCGGGCTCGAGTGGATGCCGCCCCCAAGACAGTTATTGACTTCCTGTTTGAAAACACGCCAGATTTTATAGATAACAGGAAGATTGACGCGCTGTCGCAATTTTTGAAGCACGTGAGTGATGCGGACGTGTTTAGCTGCGGTAGCCAACGATGGAAATACGGTGATGGCGATCAATCCCAATCGCTCATGTTAGATAGATTAGCTTCGAGCGTAGCCGCCCGCGGTTGTGTATCTGTGCAGTCGCGTCCACCAGAATCATCTTGGAGACCGTTGAGAGCGCCGAGTGCGAGTAGGAAAGCAAAAGAAGTAGAAGATTCAAGTAGGAGACTGAGAGAATTAATATGGGCGCCAAAACTTCGCCATAATAAATTCCGGAGCAGACAAAGCTATTATGAGGGAAGTTTTGAAGCATTCGTCGCGACGAATTTGCCGTTCAAGAAAATCATCGAGGAAGGATACAGAAGAAACGAAGATAGAATCATTAGCGATAGTTTATTCACGCGCGAGGATATAGATGAAATGGATAATAGCTTGGAAGATGTGGAGGAGGAGGATATCATCGAAGATGTAGATTAATGTACTATAAAACTATACAATTACGATTAAATAACTTAGATCTATTGCTTAACTAAATGCACTATGATGTATTCTAAAAACGTATCGTTGGTCTTCCTTCACGCATTTGCCTCTTTACAACGAAAGCGACGCAACCTTTCACAAAGTTCGAGCTTGGTATCGACGATCGTAACTCGCACGGCCCGCAAACGACCGCCAGGCGCACATACCGTGCGCATCGGAAACCCACCGCATTTCACGTTCCTCGCGAATATCGAAGGGCGGTCATATGCGCAAAATGTATCGCCGTATTGTGGATGTGAATGAACTTTATAATTTCGTGCGCATTCAAACAGCATGTGTGGAGTAGCGTTGACGTACTTGATAGCTTCCACGATTGGTCTCGCGTCAACCTTACTCAACGTGTACCCTTGATACCCTATCGCGCTGTAACCGAAATCCAAAGCTCCGTAATTCTCACGTTCATCCGCCGTACTCGTAGACGTTCTTGCGACCACTTTCCCGTGTTTACGTGTGAGTGTGACGATATCGCGATACATTTTCTCTGGAAGTAAGCCAGTCGCCGCCGAGTTTGAAATCCAGCAATCGGCAACGCCGGTTCCATCGTCTATTGTAACATTGAGTTCAAGTTGGAAGACTGGTGACGCCTTTTGCTTAAAACAAGTCTCCGTAGCTTTGCACAGATCAGTATTATCTGTGGTGATATATAGTGACGAGGGTTTCGAAAGCAAACACGCCGTCACGTCGCACGAAGGACACGTCAAGCTCGATTGAAGCATCGTTACACCAGATATCCGAGCTCTGATCGAGATCAATCGGTCGTCGCGCACGAATAAAAACTGAGATCGAGAATCCTCTTCTTCGGGATTCGCGGAACTGTTCCATGATAAGCTTCGTAACGAACATCGCGTGTCTCTGGGTAATTTTGTCAACGCGTTGGAACATTCAGAAGCGTAGGAGCTCACAGCTTGCGGTGGACTTGCAACAACTACATCTGCATCTGCATTTACAGCCGCATACCAGCTGATATCATCGCTACAATCTTCTCGGTGGTGCTCCATCATCGTTCTTTTATGCTTCGAAGCAAACCAAGGTTCAACCACCGTAATCCGCGACCGATCTGTCAGACGATACGTAACTTTCATGCTTCGCGGAGACACGTATCTATTAACGCGTTTGATGATAACGGTGGCCCCTACCCCGAACCCAAATCCAGAGTTGCCGCCAGCAAACGCATTTCTGCAGTATATTTTAATCACGTTACGCTCATCGTCGCAATCTTGCAAAATGAGTTGCAGTTCGCGCTGCTTTCTTCTGCGGTGGTTCCCAAATGTAGCGGAAGCAGCGCCGGCGTCCCCGGTGACGCGCTGTTCGACTACGACAACTCCACGGACGTCAATATCGGTAGGCGTGGGTTCGCAAAGAGCCCCAGATCCATAGTGTGATGGTGTTTTTGCACTCCAAAACAACGCTTGCTTAATGGAAATTGCATTTTGGTCAGAAATGCATCTTTCTTGGGACGCGCAAATATTATTCTGCGAATGCGCAAAAATCCGCTCGTCCAAGAAAATTACATCATTTAATCGCGCGCAGATACGCGTTCTACTGTGCGCGAACGCATCATCGTCGCATCCAGTGTTGTCCCTTTCGATGCCTTCACATAATGTTCTCCAAGCCGTCAATGCGACCAGATACGTCGTTGGCGACTCTTCAATCTTCCTTTCCAACTCCCCGAAATATGCCGCCACGTCGTCCAGACCTACATCTTCAAACTCAAACTCGATAGGTACACTTCCTGACGCGTCATTCAGTGTGAACCGATCCCGATTGAACCGTGAATCTCGTGTGCGCTCTAAGTGTGCGATGAGAAGAGACGCCTTTTCTCTCTTCGCCTTCTCAATGCAAAACGCACGCGCCGCCGAGATGCGCAAAACGTGGCCCCTCGGAAGCCGAGCATCGTATCCATGAACAACGTGAACGTCCCTCATCTTTCCCTCGTTTACTCCAACATTACTCATTTTTCTATGCGCGCCTTCACGGAAAATGAGCGGTGACAATGTCTCTCGCGCGACAGTCACGCGCGATAACATTGTTTGAGCTTCCGTGGCTATATCCAAGAGTGACGGGAATTCTACGTGACTTTCAAATTCTCGGAATCCACCCAGTTTCCTTGGTGCGAACAAACATTCATCGTACGCCAATCGAACTGGATTACAACTCCCTGACTTCAATTTATTGATTGGATGAATGGGTGAAAAAGCGCGCGAAGTGCTTGCGCACACACTGTGGACGTGATGGCGACGGTATTCGTCGAGCGCCAGGATGGCGAATAATAGCGGCATTTTTCTCGCAGCGTTCGTAATCTGTTCGTAGTCTTCTTTGGCGTTTGTGGTACCAGGCACGATACCACTCAAGTATGTCAAACACATTTGATCGGGCTCGCGAGCTACTGTAAGCACGTCTCGCACTTGTGTCTCGCTCGACGTCCCACTTTTCATCGAGGGCAGACGCTTCCAGAGCGCGTCGAACGCGTTCAAAGTTTCAAATGCGAGACCAAATCCTAGAGAATCGCACAAACTTCGCAAAGTGTCTCTGCGAGATGAAGAAACTCGAACATTCTTTTTGAAAGTCAACGCGCGCATCCCGTTTAATGATGATCGAATCGTTGGTTTTACATCCGCGCACACGTTTAATAAATGTTTCATTTCGAGCATTTCGTCCTCCTCCGCGGCGAGGAAAGGAGAGAGGCTGACTACCTTTACAAACGTCCGCGCACACGCGCCAACTGCGATTAACTTCTTATCTTCACTCAGCAAATCTTCTTCATCTTCCCAATCTTCAATTCGAGCATCTCCGTCAGCAGCGCATACTCTTGCGTATATTGGATGACCATGCGTAATTTGCACTCGCGCGCCAATCTGGAGACCTGGATAGAGGAGCGCAGGGTTCACGACATCTACACTTAACAAATGCTGCGAAACCATGACAACTAAATCATTATCAAGCTCGAACGCGAAGTTATCATCTAAATCTACGGAAGTTACTATACCTGTGTGTGAATGCACAGTGTATCCGTCTTTGCACGATTCGCACGCGCACGATACACTCGCTACATCCAAACAAACCTCAGTATCGGTTTTGTTGCTTCGATTGCTTCCACCATCTACACTACGTTCGTCACGACCGCTTGATCGAGTCACTCTGTTGAAACCAATCGATGTACCTTCCGTGGCAAAGAGCACGCGGAGATTATCGCGCGTTGGATCGTCTGGGTACAAATTTACCGATCGAAGGTTGGTCATCGAGTGTGTGTTCAACGAGCGCATCTTTTCGTCGCCACAACCATCATTTCGTTCTTCCTTACCATCTTCGCAAGACTGAGAGCTCGATGTACACGCGAGAAGCGGGTGAAAAGCCATCATTCGTTCGCCCTGAAACATAATCCATTGCTCTCCATACATCTTATCCTTCGAATCCTCCTGCTTTTTTTTGGAATTACTTTGGGCGGAAAGGAAAAGAGCGAAGAACATGGGCTTCTCCTCCGGTATGCGAATAATTGGTGTCGTCATTTTCAAGAAGCACGCGTGATTCACGTCGATACCTCCACTTTCCATATCATCAACAATACCGATAGAAAGGCGATGTGACGCCTTTTTTGGCACTCTCACGGCATCGTCGACGACATCCAATCGCCCATTCGCACGAAGCTCTTCCATAGACGCGAGCCGAACGCTCCCATTTTGTGTTGTCGTAAGTAATGGGAACGACGGCGTTGTCGATGATGATACTTCTTTTCTCTTATCATCACTTTTTTCCGCCTTCATGAGTATAACCTGCGAATCTTCATCTACTCCACCGTTTGCATTGCTTATATTTTGAGTCTCGCTCTCCAAAAGCGCAGAATCGCTTTCCATCTCGCTAGATGGCTGTACGATTTCAAATGAGAGCGCTTCTAGGTGATGCCTGGAACCAATTCTTTCTTCTTTTTCTCCTTCTTTCTCTTCGTTATTTTTTCGATGAGAAATACTGTCACTGTGTTCGTCGCTCTGTTTTCGCTTGTTACATCGTCCGCTCCTATTCTCTTGTGGAGTGGTTGCGCGCATTCGCCACGTGCGTATGACGACATTTTCCAAAATATGTGCACCCATCCTTTCCCTCGCTCCGTCGTCGTTTTCTTGCGTTTGATTTTTAGAACAAAAAGCGCGAACGACTTCGAACGCGTTCTCGAAGATGATCGGAATCTCTTCCCCTCTCTCGTCCAGGAAACAAAACGGCGTACACACGCACGATTTTCCATCGCTAAATCGAAGCGAACCGCGCAAGGGGTGCTTAGATCGATCCCTTTTCCTTCCCGAATTTTCTCCGAAAATGGAACGCAACGAAGTTGTGTAATAGAGCTTTTTGCCTTCGCAATTTTGAGATTGTTGTTGTTTCTCTAGATCGCGCCGGGGGATACCACCTTCCAAAATCTTTGAAGACATTTTCAGTCGTTCATATTCTTTAGCTATGCGTTCGCGATACTCATTGTATTATTAGTAGTATTAGTAGTATCCATGTAGACTCCAGAGAGGAGAAACAAGAGTGTTGTTCTTTCTCTTTGCGGAGTTTGTTTTTTCAAAAATCAAAAAATTTGCTAATTCTCAAACTTCAGACTGTGCCATCACGAGACTTCTCTGCAAAACTACGACAGCGTTTTTCCAAAACAGAGATTTGAATATGTCGTCAACGACGCTCGCACCTGGACTCGCGCGGAAGGTGAAAAAGGTACTGGACACGCGATTAGATGGACGCGAAACTGTGGCGTGTTTGAAAGCTTTGTCTGAATTCTACATCGAAAACGATCAGAGCGCGCGCAGAGGTTTACGGTTCGCCATCGAACGGCGAGGATTGGACATCAATAACGAGTTCATTCACGCGTCTGAATCTACGCAAGGCACGCTCAAAGCCGTAGACGACAAGTTAGACGCATTGACGCAGTGTGTCGATTCTATCGAAGAAGCGTTGGAGAAGAAATCGCAGTCCACTGTGGCTTTACTGCGCGAAACGGAGAGCGCAAAGAATGATCTCGCACGAATTCAGTCGAGAAGCAAAGTTATCGACACGTTTTTGAGAGATTATCAGCTGAAAGAATCGGAACTGAACGCACTCAAGGAAGATATCGATGAAACGACTGAGATCGTCGGTGGTGTGTCCGCGTCGTCTTCCCGCGTCATAACACCTCTATTTTATAAAGCACTCAGACGAGTAAAACAAATCCATAAGAATTGTGCCCACTTGCTTCGAACGCAACATCAACGTTCGGGCTTAGAGCTCATGGATGTTATGTCCGGTCACATGGACCAAGCGCACGAAAAGCTTTGTCGATGGGTTCAAAGTGAAGTGCGCATCGCGGCTGAGAACGAGTTTGATAATACCAGTAGCTTTTCCGCGGACGCAGAAGAGCGGCTAGAGCAAGTCGCGAAAGCACTGCGCGTTTTACGTTCCAGACCAACGTTGCATCAATATTGCGTAGAAGAGATTGCAAGAACACGACACAATGCGTTGTTTCGTCACTTTATTGCAGCACTGACTCGAGGAGGCCAATCTGGAAAAGCTCCGATCGAAGCACGCGCGCACGATCCGGTTAGATATATTTCTGATATGCTTGGATGGATTCACCAAGCCGTGGCGAACGAACGCGACGTATGCAACGCTTTGTTTTTAAGTACAGATGCATCGCTGCTCTCCGACGAAGAGGACGAGAAAGATGCGAACAATACATCTAGCACGAGAGATGACGCAAACTCTGGAAGTGTGAAGGAAAGCGCAGATACAAGCGGCGAGCTATATGACAACATGGAGGGAATCGCGAAGGATACGATGGTTAAGATAATGGATGGTTTATCGCGCCCGTTAAGAGTTCGCGTGGAGCAAGCTTTAGCTGGAACACCGGATGCGTTAGAAACGTACAAAATTACGGGAGTTTTACACTTTTACTCTGGAGTTTTAGAACAATTGCTTTCGTTGACGACGGCATCTCCCTCCGAAGCCGAGAAAGGTTTGGTCGAAGCTGTCAAGGTGTGCGCGAAAGCCGCGCAAACGTCCTTTAACGATGACGCAATAGTCAAGGGTGCTGCAATTACTCGCAACCCACCAGTACCGCAAACAGGATTACATGCGCCTCCAATTGTACAAGAACGCTTGGAGGTGGCGATTTCTATTTTGAAAGCTGCTTCATCGGACGTTCCATCGAGCGGCGGCTTATCGGGCAGAGAACAGAGCGGAATCAACGAGCACGGGAATGCTGGAGCGGATAAAATCATCGTGAAAGTATTAGATGCCATCATTGATCCAGTCATTGAAGCGTGCGAGTTGGGAGCGAACAAGTTGATCGAGGTAAATTCGACCATCATCGGTGGCTCCAAGACTGTGCCATGGGCCGCAGATGCCTACGTTTTAAATTGCCTTGGAGCTTTGCACACTCCGTTAAAGCAGTATCCGCTAGCGCAAGCGAAGACGCAAGACTTGACGAGACGCATTTCAAACACGGCCACAGATGTCGCCGATAATTACGCGGAATCAATCTTAAATGCGTGTGGTCTTCTCGACGTGCTCGAACGAGTTTCTTTGTATCAAGAACGTTCGTCTGGCGTGATGTCTCACGATCCGAGCTTGACTTTAGATATCATCTCTAAAGCGTTGCAAGGTTTAGTAGAAAGTGCCAAGGATGGCGCCCCGGATTTTCAAGAAGTTCAATCACCTCGAGTGCGATTGGATATCCAGAACCGGTTCTCGAATCGTTTGATCGAAGCGTACACTCGCGTATATATCGCCGTCTTGAATCCAAACGCTGGGTATGGTTCAAACGCGCGGGACCATATCAAACACGCGCCAGATGCGTTGAGTACGATTTTCGGCATGTAATATTATTAGCACACTTAGAAAAAGAAGAGAGCAAAGATAAAAAGGTACTGGTACCGGGTATTAATAAAACTATTTATATATGTACTACTGCAGTATTTATGTACTTATTCGTACCATTATGCGCGCATTATTATTATTTTGTGCTCATTCAACCTTCTTCTTCTTCTTCTTCTTTACTAAACTAAATAATGCTTCGATAAAAATTCACTGGGCACGTCGCTCATCACCGCACACTTGCGTAA
>Ga0209308_10000748_pt1 | contig 32148 bp, 28 predicted proteins | sample COGITO_mtgs_1204_3_FD_184806 | JGI IMG/M metagenome (GOLD analysis project Ga0209308, IMG submission 184806) | Pelagic marine microbial communities from North Sea - COGITO_mtgs_120405 (SPAdes) (version 2) | ecosystem: Environmental > Aquatic > Marine > Epipelagic ... | reverse complement strand
AACCGAGGGGGGGGGGAGTTCGTTAGTATATAATAAACTTTGCGTGAGAGGCGATGAATGCAATGGGGTTTAGCGCTAAACCCCAATCAAAAGCGGATCAAAATTCTCCTTTTTTTTGTTTTTTTTCCTTTCTTTTGAAAGAAAAGTTCCTTTTTTGGTCCTCCGCGAAAAAAAAAAGAGGCCACACAAAGTCGTCAATAACAACCTCTTCTTCTTCGTATACGCGAACAGAATATTATACATATATAATCTTTATTAAAGCAGATATACTACTTTCCATTTCATTTCCGGCGAGTGCTACTACGACGACTACGACGACGACTTGTGGTGGTGTCACGAAACGTAAGAGCAACAACACGCGAGGAGAAGAGAGAGACAAAAAAGCGTTCGATCATCAGTCTGAGTCTGAGAAGAAACAATCAAATCTCAAATAAGAGCGAAGACTTTTGCACGCGCATAGTTTTATTTTGTGGAGAAAGAAAGAAGAAAGATGAACATTCAAATCGAGGATATTCTCGGGCAAACCTCGAACGCGTCTTCCATCCACCCGGCCTCGAGTTCCAACAACAACAACGATAACTTGTTGAGATGTAAAACCAAAATTGTTTGCACGTTAGGACCAAAATCGAGAGAGTTGCACGTGTTGGAGGAACTTTTGCGAAGCGGCATGTCTGTCGCGCGATTTAATTTTTCGCACGGGTCGCACGAGTACCATCAAGAGACGTTGGACGTTTTGAGACAGGCGTGCGCGAACACTCGGTTAATGTGTGCGGTTTTATTAGACACGAAAGGACCGGAAATTAGAACTGGGATGTTGGAAGACTCGAAGCCGGTGTTGTTAACCGCCGGGAGACAAGTGACGTTGACGACGGATTATAGCGCGTTCGGGAACGAAAATATGATCGCGTTGTCGTATAAGAAATTAGCCGAAGACGTTGTTCCTGGGGCACAAATATTGATCGGCGACGGGTCGATTGTTTTGGAGGTGATTTCCTGCGACATCGCAAACGGGACGGTGCAAGCGATGTGCACAAACACGGCGACGCTCGGGGAGAGAAAGAATGTGAATTTACCCGGGGTGGTTGTCGATTTACCGACGATCACGGAGAAAGATCGCATAGATATCGTAGAGTGGGGGATGAAAAATAAAGTGGACTTTATTGCGGCAAGTTTTGTCAGGAAAGGCTCGGACGTGAGAAACATTCGAGAGGTGTTGGGCGAGGAAGGGAGAGAGATTCAAATCATCTCTAAAGTTGAAAACCAGGAAGGTTTAGTAAATTTTGACGATATTTTAGCCGCCTCAGACGCGATTATGGTCGCCAGAGGTGATTTAGGCATGGAGATTCCGACCGAGAAGATTTTCTTGGCGCAGAAATTGATGATTGAAAAGTGCAACGCAGCTGGGAAACCAGTCGTCACCGCGACACAAATGTTAGAATCGATGGTGCAAAACCCACGACCGACGAGAGCGGAAGCTACCGATGTCGCGAATGCGGTTTTAGACGGCACAGATTGCGTGATGTTGTCCGGTGAAACTGCCGCGGGGTCTTACCCAGTAGATGCGGTGAAAGTCATGTCGAAGATTTGTAACGAAGCGGAGGCGTCCATCGACCATTACATCTTGTTCAAAGCTATTTTAGCGCAAGTGGAGAAACCGATGATGCCGTTAGAATCTTTGGCTTCATCCGCGGTTCGCACAGCGCAGAAAGTTCGAGCGGCTTTGATTGTAGTCTTGACGCACGGAGGGAGCACGGCGAGGCTCGTGGCAAAGTACAGACCGAAAGTGCCGGTGTTGACGGTTTTTGTGCCAACGTTGACGACAGATTCTTTGACGTGGACGTGTTCCGGCGAGACGCCGGCAAAGCAAGCGCAGTTGACGAGGGGTTTGATTCCACTCTTGGCAGAAGGTTCCGCACGAGCGACGGATACTGACACGACGGATGAGATATTGTCTGCGGCGGTATCTTACGCGAAAGTCGCTGGATACTGCGAAAAAGGAGACGCCATCGTCGCGTTGCATAGAATCGGGAACGCGTCTGTGATTAAAATCCTGAACGTTGGTGAATGAAAAAGAAGAAGAAGAAAAAGAAGAAACATATACAATTATACATGATACTCTCTTGTTGTAAAAAGAATATTTTCACTAATACACATATACATGATAACTTTTTACCATGGTACAATCGAAGAATCTATACACACAAACAAACTAATCTACTTTCTTTAAGGACGGGGTATTTAACAAACCGACGACATCTTTCATCGGAAACGCGAAATTTTCCAGCTCCACCCTCTCTCTCGAAATCGTCAACGGGTTCGCACACATCGATGAGTCTCTCATGTTCAGCGTCTCCCTCAGTAACTTTCCAAATCTTCGTCTTTTCTTCCCCCGAACCCTGGCGCTGTTACTCGCGTGATCGTCGTCCTCTTTCACCAACTCAGAAAACTGCTTCGCGAACACTCTCGTCGTGACGAGAAACCACATCGAACCAAACATCAACCCAATCGCGGCACCCGCGACGACTTGCTCGATCGTGTGGTACCCTAACTCGACTCTAGAATACCCCACGATTACTGCTATTGGAACAGTCATCAACGAAAGCACAGAAGATGACACATCCACTCCCGCTTTTTCTCCCTCTCCTCGATATTTCTTCGCGTGTTTCCACCTCCTCAACAACACCAAAACCGACATCGCGCTGTTAAAAAACGCCAACTGCGTGTGCGAACTCGGCATCCCGTGCGTGTCGCAAAAATCCACTCTCTGACACGATTTCGGTCTCTCCTGTTGCAAGTAGTGTTTTAACAGCTGCGCTAAGCATTCGTTTAAGAATATTCCAACCACTAAGGTGAAATCGAACAGTTCTCGTTGGGAACAGAAACAGGCGATGGTGTGCGCGACCGTGAAGATTGGAGATAAAGAAGCGATGGCTAAGAATTTGCCTTTGAAATAATAGGAGTCGTCAATTATTGGGTATCTCACGTACGTCAATGAGAACGGTTTCGTCGTCGTTTTCATCGTCAAGTCAAGTCTCTCGCAGACTAAACTTGAGAGAAGTAATTTTGGGGAAGAAAAGCGAAGCGTCGTCGTTACTTTTTTTGTTCGTTAAAACAGAACAAATAACAACAACAATCGACTCTCACGCGCCGGCTTCGAATACGGGGCGGCCGCCACGCGCCGACAAAGAGAAGGAGGAGGAGAAAAGAGTTTTTGAGAGGAACGTGTCGTCTTCCTCGCTTTCCTCTCTGACGAAACGAACGAGACGCGCGAATTCGTCTTTCGTATCTTTAGAGATTTTGAGCGGAGAAGAGGAAAGCGAAAGCGTTTTCCCCCCGCAGCAAACTTCTCCTCGACGACGACAAAAAAGCCGGAAAAATAACGATAGGATGCGGAATACTAATTTTAACGCGTTGACTGTAATGAACGAGCGGTATCGAGTCGCGTTTGACATCGCGCTTCTTTTGATTTTATTATCCATCGGCTTCTCTTTAGAGTTTGCCGAGCCTTACGAAAAATTTCTCAACGAGAATTTGATTTATCGACTGCGATATCCGATGAAGAAAAATTCTGTTCCAACGGCCGTTCTGCCATTTATCAGCATCGTGTTTCCTTTACTGTGCATATTTCTGTGCTCGAAAATGGATACATCGGGGAGAAGAGCGAGAAGCACGGCGGCGAGTTTGGGTTTACTGTTATCCGTCGCGATATCGTTTGTGTTCGTGAACAGCGTGAAACAGGCATGCGGAAACTATAGACCGGATTTTGCGGCGAGATGTTGGGGTAGCGCTACAGCTGACCCGGTATGGAAAGAGTACGGTAAACCAGATTGTGGAAATTTGGAGAATGAGAGCTTATTGAACGACGTGAGGCAAGGAAGAAGATCGTTTCCGAGCGGGCACACGAGCATGTCTTTTTCAGGATTGTTTTACTTGAGCTTGTATTTAATGTATTATTTGAAATGTTTTGGCGGTTCTAGAACCAACACCGAGCGAACAGAAGCGTTCGTTTGGAAAGTTTTGATTAGCTTAGCGCCGCTTTCTGTGGCAGTCGGAGTTGCCATCACGCGAATTCGCGATATGTGGCATCATCCGGAGGATGTGATTGTAGGTTCTTTACTTGGCGCCGGGACGTCAGCGTTTGCTTTCTCGCTGCAAGGATTTAGCGTTTCAGACACGAACACTTCTTCGAATCTCTCCAAGTATCAAAGGTTGAACGCCGAGGGAGTCAACGACGCCTCTCTCGAGGACGATAACGAGGAAGACGAACGGACAAATATGGCGGTTCGTCCAAGTTCGATGTTAAATTTGAACGAAATGTGAATAAAATGATGATGCTTTCATTAGCGAGCGTGCTACTACTACTGTAAAATGGCTACATCTACTGTAAAGGCTATAATTCGATTGGTCGCACGCTAACTTTCTTTCCTCCCTCGTTTGGATCTTCAAAACTCACATTCTTCTCCCCGAAATTCATAGCAAGCGAAAATCGCTCTCGGTGCGAAGCTACCACTCCGTGCAATAACTTGGGCTCGAACAAGACGAGTTTTCCTCGTTGAGGACGAATGATTACGTACTCGCACCACTCTCCCATATTCTCATTCTTCCGCATTGCGGCCGAAGCCGTCCTCAAGAGCAGATCACCAGGCTTTGGTTCCTGCGCCGCTGCGGAGTCAACATCGGCTTCGTAGTCGTCGAAATAAAACACTCCGCTAAGCTTAGCGCTCGCGTGGTTATGCAAGCCGTTGCTGTTATTTGTACCGAGCCTGTTTATCCAAGACGTGGTCATTGGAGGACGAGTGCGTTTCAACGACGGGAACGATTCGAGTTGCATACTCACAAAACGCAGGAACTGAGGGAGAAATTTCGACGACATCTCACCCTTCTTCGCTTCTTCCTCATCATCATCTGCTACTGTCAGTCTCTGTAGAAAATCTGGCGTGGAGTGGTAACCACCGTCTTCGTTCGATACGCGAATGCCTTTTCGTGTCGTGACTTCTTCTTTCGAGCGAGTGCACAGAGCCTCTCTTATTTCCTCATCAAACTCTTCCAGCATAACTGTTTTCACAGCCCATTCGTGTCCGAATTCGTTGGCTGATATGTCATCGACTGGATACGTCCTCAGTTGATTGAATTCATCAATCTTCGTCTCACCTCCTTCTTTTGGTCGCGCTTGTCTGTACTCTTTGAATGGGCCGAGAATCTGTCTCAGAAGAACATCATGAGACATTATTTTTGTAAAGCAATTGTAGGAAAATTCAGGAAATAAAACTAAGTATTTGTCGATTGTCGAGACGATAGATACATACTATTGCGCCACTGATACTCGCTCTCATTATTAATTTTATGTTGTACTTAGATATATTATTATGATACCCGTATATTGTTCTTACTTGTTGTTAGCCTATGATGACATGTTTTATCGATATAGTGTTAGAAAGTTTATGCTTATTTAGCTGCGGCGGGAGGTGGTGTCTCCGCGCCGCGTTTCCTTTGATACTTCTCCAATTCCGCCGCCGCTTTCGCTGCTCTCTCCTCATCTTTACTGCGATACTCTTTGACTTGTTCTTTGAGCGTTTCCGACGCAGATTCTAACGTTTGCTTTCTCTCGACTAAATCGAAGCACTCGATGATGTCGCCTTCCTTGAAATCGGGCCATTCTGGATCGCCGCCGATGCCGCACTCTTCGCCAGAGTCGACTTTTTTCACCGCATCTTTAAATCTACGCAAAGAACCAACTTTACCATTGTACATTTCTTTTCTGTTCGGTCCTCGAACAACGCGCATGAACGTTCCTTTTTTAATGCTACCTTCGAGAACTAACGAACCTGCAACTTTAGAGGAACCGCCGCCAAAGACCGCTTTCACTTCCGCCTTGCCAACCGGAACTTCATCCTTTACTTCGGACAGTTTACCTTCCATGGCGTCTCGGATTTCGTCAATCAATCCATAAATAACATCGTACGATCTTATTTCGACTCCCGCGCGTTTAGCAACGTCCTCAACGCGATCAGAGGCTGGCGTGTTGAACGCCAGGATGATGCCACCAGACGCGGCTGCTAAATCAACGTCTGACTCGGACACTTCGCCCACAGAAGACAAAAGAAATCTCAATTGCACGCGATCTTGAGGTAATTGCATTAACGCAGCTTTAATAGCTTCGGTCGAACCGGAAACATCCGCTTTTAGAATCAAGTTAATCGTTTGCAGAGAATCCTCCACGACACCGGAAATATTCGTCAAACTCGCCACGTTACCGGCGACGGCTCCGAGACGAGAAGATCTCGCTTCTTCCGTAGCTTTTTCGGCTCTTTCTCTCGCATCTTGCTCGGACTCGCAGACTGCAAACTCGTCTCCGGCGACTGGAACACCATTCAAACCCAGAACACTGACTGGCATGGATGGTCCGGCGAATTCAATCTTCTCTCCTGTGGCGGACTCCATGGCGCGAATCTTGCCATGGACTTCTCCGACGGAAATCGGATCACCGACTTTCAAAGTACCAGCTTGGACTAACAAAGTTGCAATTGAACCTCTCTGTTTATCCAGTTGCGCTTCGATGACGGAACCTAACGCTAGTTTATTCGGATTGGCGGAGAGTTCGGAAATTTCAGATTGTAAGGCGATAGTTTCCAACAAATCATCAATGCCTTCTCCAGTCTTCGCGGAAATTGGAATCATGGCTGTTTCTCCACCCCACTCCTCGCAGGTCAAACCAACTTTGGCCATTTCTCCGCGCACAAACTCAATATCCGCAGCCGGTTTATCGATTTTGTTGATGGCGACGATAATTGGCACTTCCGCCGCTTGCGCGTGCGCTACGGCTTCCTCTGTTTGCGGTCTCAACCCGTCGTCCGCAGCGACGATGATAATGGCAATATCCGTCACCCTCGCGCCTCGCGCACGCATAGCTGAGAACGCTTCGTGACCTGGAGTATCTAAAAATGTAATTGTCGTTTCTTCTTCGTCTTCTCCAACTGGAGTTGTGATTTGATAGGCGCCGATGCCTTGGGTTATTCCTCCGGCTTCTCCGGCGGCAACTTTCGACTTTCGAATGTAATCTAAAAGCGACGTCTTCCCGTGATCGACGTGACCCATGATTGTCACCACTGCCGGTCTAGGTTCTAAGAACTCTTCATCTTCTTCCGTGTTGAACTTTGTGGTTTTCCTCGCTTCGTGCGTGACGCCTTTTTCGTCTTCGTCGATCCACTCCACCGCCATATCCTCGGCAACGGCAACGACAGTATCTCTGTCTAGCATTTGACCCATTTGCACCGCAATACCCTTCATGAATAAAACTTTGATGATATTTGCCTGAGTAGTGGCCAATTCAGCCATGAGCTCTTCGATCATGAAACCATCTTTCGGCACAACTAACAGCTCCACCGCGACATCCTTCTCCTCCTCGGCTTGGATTCTTCTCATCTGAACTCTCTGCGCTTTACTTTTTCTGCCCTTCTTCAAACGGTCAGTCCCCCCGGCGCCGCCGAACGCGGCATTTTTCGGACGACCACCTCGGCCGGTACCGTCTTGCACGCGTCGATCAAACTTATTTCCGGCGCCTCTACCCGCGCCTCTACCGGCGCCTCTACCGGCGGCAGACCCTCTTCCTCCTCTTCCGCCGCCTGGCCCCGAGGGTGCAAATCGGCCGCCACCACCACCCGGTCCAGCTCTCGGGCCGTCTCTGCTTTGAAATCCTCCTCCTCTTCCACCGCCTCGACCGCCTTCAAAGTCACCTCGACCTCTCCCTCGGCCGGCTCCCCGACCTCCTCCCCGGCCTCCTCTTCCACCGCCATCTCCAGGTCCTCGACCGCCCCCTCCATCACCCGGCGTTGTCGTCCCGTCGCGTCTGATCAACTTCCCATCCGGGCCTCTCACGAACCTAGATTTTCTCTTCGGTTCCTCCTCGTCGTCCGTGGAGGCCTGACTCGTGGCCGTCGCTTCCGTTCGAACGAGTAAACGCTGTTGTTTCTGTCGTTGTTTATCATCATCACAGTCGTCGTCGTCGTCACCCGAAAAAAGGCGCATCGCCCCGAACGCCGTCACCGGCGGCAGAGCGACAGAAGACGAAGTAGAACTCGGACGGCGCGCAATCGGTTGACTGTGCATCGCAGAAGAGTTGTTGTTCCGCGTGGCAAATGATGATGGCGTCACCGCCTTTTGCAGCGAAGAAAACATGATGATGAGTGTTTATCTCTTGTTCTCAATTTTGCCGGCTGATGACACACGGTGTGATGGAAAATAATCCGTATATATCAGTCGTCCTCTCTCTCCCTCTCTCGTCGTTTTAATACTATCACGTGTTATCCAAACGCGCGTTTTCACGAAACAGAATTATTTATATCTGTGTAAACGTTTGTGTGTGTGCGTGTGTGTGTATCCTTCTTAGACGCGCGCACAACAACAAGGAAAAGATGAGGAGAAGAGGGCAAAAAATGAAAACCTCAAAAAGGAAGGTCTTCTCCTCTTTTCCTCTTTTTTTGTCTCTCTCTCTCGAGTATTTTTTTCCTCCTAAAATTTTCCTTCTTCTTTCTGAGAAGTTTTTTTCAAGAAGAACCAACAAAAACACTTCAAAAAACTTTTACACCGCAAACAACGCTTCGTTTCGCTCGCGTTTACACGTATTGTTTTATATATTGTAAATACAATCAGAAGACAAACGCAACAACACTTTTTCGAGCTGCTCGCGGTTGAGGAGTTGAGCGCTCGCGAGAGAAAGATTATGCGGTATTTAACGATAAAGATACCAAAGACGCCGAAGGACTTTTTTTATTCTTCTTCTTCTTCTTCGATAGAGAAGAAGACGACGAAAACGACGAAAGAAGAAGAAGAAGAAGAAGACAAAGAAGAAGAGTTCGAGGAGATTCCTCCGGAGGAGTTAGAGAAGGCGCGAATTGGATTATACGTTCCGGAGAGGAAGAGAGAAACGATGGCGTTTTTGTCGAGAGCGGCGAAGGAGAAGCGCTCTGCGATAGAGAGGCAAGCCTTCGCGAAGGAGTTGGAAAAAGAAGAACAAAAAATAGACGAAAAGTCGATGCTCCTCGGGACGACAGAGTTGAGGATGAAGACGATCAATAATAAAGAGATGTTCCCTGGGGAAGATTTACCGGTAGAAAAGACGACGAGAGCGATGGAGAAGAAACGCGAAGAGGTCTTCAGAGACTTGGAACTGCCGTATCTTCCCGGGACGCAAACTGAAAACACGGTGCGAAACGTCCTCGAGACAGAAACCAGACGGTTTGAAAGAGATTTGAGAAGAGATGAGAACGGAGAGAACGAAGAGGACGACGACGATGACGATGAAGAACACGATGGGAAGAAAATTAGAAGACAGACGCACTTCTTTTCACGCGCGGAACGCGAACAGCTTTACGAGCTTCCGGCTGAGACGTTGGCTAAGCTGGACTGCGTCGAAAATTTGTTACGTACGATCCACGTGCATCCGCCAACGCAGAGAGAGTTTGACTGTTTCGCAGGCGGAGCGGGGATGCGAGAAAAAGGGAAAAAGAGAGCATTTTTGGAGTTACCAATTCTCGTTGACGAACCAAAACGCACGTTTTTGGAACGCGTGTGGCCAGTAAGCGGTGAGGAGCGGAAAGCGATCAAAGTTTCCCAAGACGTTCCCGAGGAAAGTAAGTTTTCTTTGCTTAGCGAGGAAGAGACGACGCGCGTGCCGCTTTTCAAACCTTCTAAGATTAAAGATATCGATGCTTACGTTGAGACCCGAAAAATAGTCGCAAAGACGAGCACTTTACCTTCGTTCATGTTGCCCGTCGAGGAGAACTATCCGATACGATACAATACTACAACGGTCACCGGAGACGTTAACGGGAACTCTGCGCCTCTTTCGCATTCTCCAGAACGCCCGCTACTACCAGGCACAGCGACCGCTAATATTGGATATTTACACTCGCCTCCTCGCGCGGATCAGCAACAACAACAACATAAGCAAATGATCTCTCCTAGATTTCTTGCCTTAAACTTTCCAGAAGGCGAAGAGATGGTACAAGATTCCGTCGATTTCCACAAATCGAAGAAAACGACGATGACGACGACGGCGACGGCGACGATAACCAAGGGATTTTCGCCAAATGGTAGCGGTGGTAAGAATGTTGGTAGTGCTTCACGCCCAAAAACTCCCGGTACTGGCATAAAGCAGCATCTTCAGACGAAGCTGAACTTTGCTTCTCCGCAAGCGGCAACGCAAAAGAGAGAGAACGAAAAGCAGCCAGAAATAGAATTTTTCTCCTTTCGTGTTCCGGAACAGCCGCATGGCTTTGCGATCGAAGAAATTGCACGTGAGTACAACACTATTCGCGAAAGAATACCAGTCCATTTCGGTAGTGCCATCCCGACGTTTGATGTGAGAATCGACTACGATTTATATGTATCGAGGATGGAAGAGGCTGAAGAACGCGAGCGTCAAGCAGGCCATATCGACACCGCTGCGAATTGGAGACGCTTGAAGGATTTACTGACCGTGGCATATTTGTTAGAGTCTTACGGCGTTACTGTTGCGAATTTGCAGCTGCGATACACGAACAACTACGCGCACACGTCTTCAGGTACGAATAATAACACCATCTTTGTCCGAACGAAATCCAAGGCTGAGGACGCTTTAGAAGCTGCCGTTTCCAGCGTTCAACGAGGTGAGTCGCTCGATAGCCCGAAACTTGGCGGTTTACGACCACTTGTTAAAGAATGTAGAACGGATGGTTCCGGTCGCACAAAGATGCTCATAATTGTTCCTGAACCTAAACCAATCGGACCAATTGTGAAATACGTCCATTTTGTTGGCGGTCGAGTCAATTGCCTCCCGTCTCAAAAGTATCTCCACGATGGACGATCGGAACAAGAAGAAAAGTTATTCGCAGAAGAGGTGCGTAAAATTGTATCCAAAAACAATCTTGATGCCTTGATTATCTTGGAGCAGCATTTTGAGCGAGCAAGTTTTCCCGTTTCGGATTTTGCCATCGTCGTATTTTACGCTCCAAGCCGAAACGCTGAGAGTATCGTCCAGAGTGCGATAAATGCGAGACGCTTCCGCGGGATCGAGAGAAACGGTGCGATAAAAATCTTTACAACCGATCTGGTACCAGTTCCGCGTAGTAGTCAACGAGACCGAACCTTGCGCACAAACAACGAGCTCAAGCTGCCGCAGCCTGATTTTGATTGGGAAAAGGACGAAAAATACGTTGGAGAATACATGGATGACGATATCTTAGGATTCGACGATATCATCCCGATTGATAACCCTACCGCTGATGTTTCACAACACGCGAAGTCGCATCATAGTGTGACCCAAACGAGACTTGTTGTCCTTCGAGACAAACAATCTTCGAGCATGATTGATCGAATTGAACGGAAAGTTCAACAATCAAGCCTAGCTCGCGTTATTCGTCGAAGACTTTTCGATCGTATCGTCGACCCGAACGTAAAAGAGATCTACGCCAAAGTAATCTCTTTAATCGCGTCTAACGATGGAGTGAAGGCTATTTGTTTGTTTCGAATGCGCGACACTCGCGAGATACAGAGCGGAGACTTACAAGAGGTTTTGTTCTTGGCGACTCGTTGCGCAAAAGTTCTTTCGAGATCCTTCTATTGGACGGAGTTTATTTTTGAAATAGATCCGGAATATTTAGAAGCGAGAGAAGCTGAGAGTTTTGTTTCGGAACTGCACCGTCAGGTGCAGGTATCAAAAAATGAAATAGATATCGACGTGACATTCTGTTCGGAACGTAATATTGTCGATACTGTCTTCAAGGCGATAACGTTTGAAGCTGCTACCACTGGTCCCGGTGACGAAGACAAGATCCAATCAAACGATGACTCTTTTCCGTACCTTGCGGAGAAAGACTTCGCGCTTTTACCTGGCGAATCTTCTAGCGTGTGGGAAATCGCTTTGAGTGACTTGTTTCCTTACGTCAATGCTATCACGATTTTAGTTTTGATTGAGCACGGTTTGGAGGTTGACAAAGTGGTCAAGGACAGAAAGCTTACGAGAGAAGACTATGAAACCTGCCAGCGTTTGTGCGGATGCCCGATGAAAGCATTCGAAAGTCTCGAGGAAGGCGAAGAAGACAGAGATGGTGCGATGCTGGGCGTGTATGAGAATGACTTGTTCGATGCGGAGAAAAATATGCGTTCGCCGTTGCAATCTCCGATGCACTCAAAATCTCCACAACAACAACAACAACAACAGTTCTCGAATCGAGACATGCACTTTGTGCCGCCATCACGACCTCATCCTCATCCTCTCCCTCCTCGCTTTGACAAAACGCTTGGAATTGGAACATTCATGGGATCACCTTCATCGCCTTCGCCCTTAAAAGCAAACGCGCGCGGCGGCGGTGACACCGAAGCGTATTATCACATCGATCGAGACGACAACGACGACGGGCCTAAAAATACGACGTTATCGAAGCACCAACAAGGTCGCGAAGCCGTCCTCCGAATGATGTCCAAGCAGAAAAAAAGAGCCACGAATGCATCGCGTTCCATCGCTTCGCCGTCGAAGATAGCATCAACGGCTCCACCAAAAGGCGAATTTTTCGCCTTTCACGAACACTTTCGACCAGAGGCGTACCTCTCTAACGACGCCAACAGTCGTCGGTACGGGAGAAACAAAAAGAAGAAAGAGCCAAGAACGCGAACGACGACTGGTGGTGGTGATGGAGGTTTTCCCGGCAATTTCCATCGAAACGCGGAAGATATCGACGATGAGTTTCCAGTATCGCCGCTTCATAATAACAGGCGAGGAGGAGGAGGAGGCCAAAATCGAAAACCTCCTTATTATTTCGATTGACCGACAACAAGAGAGTGGTTGTGGTTTTTGCTGACAAGGCACCGCACAAAAAGTAGTTACAAGAGAGACACACACAATTATATCTAACAACAATTGTTATTAATATTCTAACAAAGAGACGCACATCACGCATGATATTCACATCATCAACCACGAGTTACTTCGCGGCGCTCGTTCCTTTTAAGCGTTCCTCGAACATCACGCATCATCGACTTCCGCGAAGAAGCAAAGCGTTGACATCGCAAACAACAACAAAAAGTGTTCTGTCCGAACATCCAGAAGCAGCCGAAAAACAAACGAAAAGCAAAACGCTGTTGGATAACGTCCGCTTCGTCTTATGTTCCCCACAAGGCCCTCAAAACATCGGCGCCGTCGCTCGCGTGTGCCAGAATTTCGGTCTCACGAAGAATTTTGCCATCGTGAATCCAGACCCGCAAGCGTTGGACACGTGCGATACGCACGACATGGGTGGTGAACAGAAGCACGATATCGGCGTCGAGTGCGTGTTGAAAGAAGAGGCGAAGAAATTTGCGGTACACGCGAGTTGGATGATTGAAGAGGCGGAAAAGAATATCACGCACATGCCGCATGGATTAGAAGACGCTTTGAAAGATTGCACATTTGTCGTCGCGACGACGGCGAGGAGCCGAGAGAACATACCTTTTCTCACGCCGAAAGAACTGAAAGAGGTCATAAGGAAAGAGGCAGAGAGAGGGAAAGTGGCGGTGCTGTTCGGAAACGAAGCGCGGGGATTATCAAACGAAGAATTAAAGTATGCGAACGTCTGCGTGTCTATTCCAACCGCTGGACACCCAGAAGAGATGACAAAGAAATTTCGTTACACCGGAGGAGCCGAGCCTAGAGGGAATGGTGGTAAAGTTGACGCGACGCCAGTCTCGCTGAACCTCTCCCACGCGGCTGGAATTTTGGCGTACGAGATACACGACGCGCTTGCAAATGTCAACGCGGACGTTGGCTTCACGTCACATTTATTAAACGTAGAGGAAAGAAAACGATTGGCGGACGAATTATCACTCGCTCGAAGAAGCGTGGATATCTTTGCGCCGAGTAAAAACGTATCAAACGGCGAAGAAAACGACGAAGAGGAATGTATGCTCGATGAACAAGAGTGTTTGTTGCACGAAAAAGAATCCAAAGCGATTCAATCGGTATTAAACGCCGGCGCAATCGCGTCGAAAAACGCCACTCCTTTATTCTTTCTCTCGCGCCGGTTAAAAATTTTAGGTGATCTTCGCGCGCTCGACGATATCGTCAAAGATTTCTTAAACACAAAAGCGGCTGCGCCGCAACTCGGCAGCGAAAAAGGCATCAGCGATGCCATTCGAGACGGTTTGGGTATTTCCTTGACGAACGCGGAAACGAAGAGAGTGTTCAAATACGTGTGCTCGAAAGAGTTTTCGCGCAATCACCAGGGGGGGCCTCCTGTGAATTTTTAACCCTAAACTGTAAACTCCTTTAAAAGCCGGCTAATTTCACCGAATTCCTCATCTTATAACAACTTCTTAATTCGCAGGGCGCAACAAACCTGCCTTTTCCTCCCTTCACTTCTTCTTTCTTTCCATTCAATTTTTCAGCTGCTCTTTCTCTCTCTCCCTTTTGTGAGACTCCCTTCCAACAAAGAAAGAAAGAAAGAAAGAAATATGCTTCGAACGCTCGTCGCGCGACACGCGGCAAGGAGTCGAATAGTGCTCATCAACAACAGTAGTGACTTTAACGTCGGGGTGTTTTTTCTCCGGGAGCACTGTTCTCGTGGTCGATTCTTTGGTGGCGTCGCGTTCACGCAACAACAACAACAAAAACAGCCAAAAACAACAGAAGTCATGACATCATCATCAAAAGCGGTAAAAACGACGAGGAAAAGTGAGGAGACGAATAGAAGAAGAATGTCTTCTTCTCCTTCTTCGCGTGATGATAATGATGATGACGACAACACGCAGTTATTGAATGCTAAATACGGTGAAAATATATACACCGGAGCGTTCTCGAAAACCGTGAAACGAGTAAAAATGCTCTCCTTGGGCTCCTTAGGGGCAACCGTCTTCGGCTGTCCTTTACTCATAGAACTGTCCTCCGGGGCGAGCTTAGATATGTCCTCGAAAATCGTATTAGCCGGAAGTATGAGCAGCATCGGCCTGTTTACCACGGTAATGTTGCAATGGTTCGTCAATCCGTACGTTCGACGGTTATGGGTCGACTCCGAGACGAAAACAAAAGTCACCGCGGAGAAGACGAGTTTGTTGTTGCAAACGTATTACGCCAAATTCGAGTTGAAAGATATGGGAGTGTGCGAATCGAGTCACCCGCTGGTCACGTGGGAGGCGAACGGAGAGAAATTTTACGTGGAACCTGCGTCGACGTCGGAAGAGACGTATAAGTTGTTGGAATTGCAACGGTTTGAACCGGACACGTCGAAAGATGCGCCGATGGGATACGACGACGACGAAGACGACGACGACGGACGCGAGAAGAATAAAAACACCTAGAAGAGAAGTCGGTTTTGAAACAAGTACCTGTAGTTTGTATAGTTAGTAATAAGAGAATGATTATAAATACACGCATAGCAGCAGATAACAGATAACAATAATGCAACATCTATATTATATTTCTATGCCTTGCTTATAAATCCTCTTCAACTCTCGCATCGCGTCTCTTCGTTGCCTCTCCAACGTCGCTTGCACGACTCCTAACTCGCTTCTCAGCGCTATCGCGTCGGTACTCGGCGACGTTCGCAACTCGCCTAAAACTTCCTCCACTCCAGCTAACGACTTCTCCGTACCTTTCTCTGCTTTGCTCAACGAACTTCCCAACGCTTTTAACTTTGCTACGCCTGAATTCATCTCCGCGATTGCGAGTTGAGTCTCTTGGGAAAATCCCTTCAACGCGACGTCCGCGGACGCCGCGCCGTCTTTCAACGTCTGCGCTCTTCTCGTCAACTTTGCAAACGCTTGCTCCTCGGACTCAAATCTACCAATTGTGCTTCTCCATAATAAGCGTCTGGTTGGTGGTAACGCGAGTAAAACTACAGATCCACCCGCGATTGCGCTCGCCGTCGGATACGACTCTATGACTTCTTTAATCTGTTGCGTGAACGATTTAAAAAACAAATCTTCCTTCTTCTTCATCTCTTCCGCTATTTCACTCGCTTTCAATTCAGCTTCCATTTTCATTTCAGTCGAACTCTCTCGACACACGTCTATGGTTTTCCCTATTTGGAACGATATGGAGTGTAAACTCTCGTCCATTGATTTTGAGATTTTATTGGTTTTCTGTTCCACTTTTTCTCGCGTTTCCATCACCGAGTCGATGATGTTTTTCATAAACTCTTTCGGCATCGTCATCGTTCTTATTTTAAGGAGAAGAGAAGGAGAAGTTTATCAGAAGATGATGATGATAATAACAAAGACGGAGAAGGAGGAGGAGGAGGATCAAAAACGACTTTCACGTCCGTCGTGTCTTATTGTAGGAGAGAGTACTCTCTCTACGTAGTGGTAAGAAAGTTTTGAAGACAAAGAAGACAAAGAAGAAGATTCTTTTTTTCGTCAGTCTGTTTTTTAGCTTGGACTGCCCTTTTTTTGGTTGTTTTGAGGATTTGCTTGCTCTACACATCCTCAAAACAAGAAAGAGAGAGCGCGAGAGAGAACAAAAGCGAAGCACTTTTGCGTGATATATATATATACGTATATATAGTGCAAAACAATAATGGTCGATGAGGACGTGATGCCTCCGAGAGGAAGTCAGTTTAGAAGAAAAAGCAAAGGAGATGATGGTGGTGGCGGCTTTCATGGTGATGGGAAAAATTATGGAAAGAAATTTTCAAACAACAACAACAAAGAGACGTACGACCGAAACGGCAGAAAGCAAAAGAAGAAACACAAAGGAGGGAAGAACACGTCGTTATCTTTAGAGGCGTTCGCCAGAGCTGGGAAATCTACGTACGATAAGAGAGAGGTTTTAAAAAAACGAAGAGCGGAGATGGCGGCAAAAATAAACAAGTTTCGTAAGGTGGTAAAAAAAGCGGGAGAGTTTGTGGCGCCGACGAAAGGTTTCGATCCGGAAGAGTACGCCAGGAAATTGACGAAAATGGAAGATCCCGTCGGAGATAAAGCGTTCGTGGAGAGAGAGGAGATGGAGGAGTACGTTGGGAAGAAAGTTTTACGAGGAGGATATGACGACGACGACGACGACAGAAAAAAAGTACCAGAAGAGAGCGAAGAAGAAAAAGAGGACGACGACGCGCCTCCGGAAGAACGCCAAGGCGTTTCCGAGAAAGGTAAGCACAACAAAAAGAAAGAACGACCGCGAACGGCGCACGAGTGGAAAATGCTCAAAGCGCAACCGGAACGAGACCGCATTCGAAAGGAAAGAGAGGAAAGGGAGAAAAAATTCCAAGAGGCGCAAAAAATACGAGACTCGAAGCGAAAAGAGCGAGGGAAGTTGAGGCACTCCATGATGAAGGTGAATAAAAAAGGTCAGCCTCTGATGAGGAACAGAATCGATGCCATCTTAGCCAAGTTAGAGAAGAATTAGTTTTAATGTAAGTCATTCATTTTAGCTTTAGCGCGCGTTTATAGTAGTTTATAAAAGTGAGTAAAAGCTTTTGTTTTGGTTCACGAGAGCCCAAAAAAAAAAGCTCCTCCTCCTCCTCCTCTTTGTTTTGCAAAAAAGTTTGTTTTGTTTGCTCATCATCAGTTTTTGGGAGATCTTTTGGCGATTTTTCAGGATATACTTTTATCAGCAGAAAAACCAATCGCGCGCGCGCGCACACGCTTCACAAATCTACGTCATCTTCATCACTTTTATCGGAGAAAAATGAGCGGTGCCATCGCGTCAACCACCACTTCCGCGTCGTTTTTTGCGACGACCACCAGAAAAGTTCACAGATCGACGACCAGCAAACGAGGATCATCTTCGTGCGTCGTGTCGTCGTCGTCCGAAGAATTTTCTCCGATTGGAGAAAAAGACGACGACGACGTAAATAACAATAACAATAACAATAATGTATCATCGAGTAGAAGAGCGGCGATTGTGAGCGGGTTCTCGGCTGTGCTCGCAGTTTCTGCCTCTACTTCCCCTGCTGCTTTTGCCGCGGATAAAGACGAGGAGAAGAAGAAGAAAGTCGTCGCAGTTCCGTACACTCCGTACGTCCCGCAAAGCGAATCGAGCGAAGAGATGTTGGAAGTGGCGAAGCAGTTGAAAGATGCCGGAGCGCGATTGTACGGTGCGTTTTGGTGCGAGAACTGCAACAAACAAAAAGAAACGTTAGGTAAAGAGGCGATGGAGATGATAGAGTACGTGGAGTGCTTCCCGGATGGGGTGTACCAAAATGCACCGGACGGAAGAGCGGACGTGACGAAACCGGCGGAGTTTTGCGGGCCGTACTCCGAATCGTGGCCGATGTGGGTTTTGCCGTCGCCGTCGACGCCAGAAACGCCGGAGATTGGAGTGCAAGGTAAAGTTTTGAAAGCAAAGGAGTTGAAGAAGTTGGTGAAAGAGGCAGGCGGTGAGAAGGTTGACTTGGTGAAGTATTTCACGACGCTCGAAGTCAAGTAATGTACACAGCAACGCTATTATTCTTTTAAAACAAAACGTCTTCTATTCTATATATGCTTACCTAGGTACAACTAGCTAACTATCGTCATCAATATCATCGCGCGTTCGTCCTTTTTGCCTCTCTTAGCTCGTCTATTTCTTTGTACGCAGCTTCCCAATCGATCTCTTCGGGTGCTAATTGTTTCGTTGGAGACGTTTTCGGTTTCGCGTCAATATTATTATTCTTACGACCAGCTCGCATCAACTCGTTCGCTTTCTTTGAAACCTCTAACTTTTTCACCTGCTCTTCTAATCGTTTTTCTAACTTACTAATCCGTTTATTTTGTTCGCGAATGACGTGATGCGATTCTCTGTTCTCTTCGACGACGCGTTTGGTCTCCCTCGCCGATACCATCGCCGCTCGTTCGGCTTGTCGTATTCTCTCGTTCAAATGTGCCTTTTCTGCGTTCTTCTCGAACATTTCGGACATTTTCGCGCTCAAACTGTCGCACTCTTTCTCTAGCAGTTTCACTGATTTCTGTAAAAGTTTCACTTGCTGTTCAAACTGATTCGAGCGCGCCTGTTCATCCATCAACAGCAGTTTCTGTTCCTCGATTATTTTTTGCATGAACTCGACTTTTCTCGTCTCTTTTTTCCTACTCTCTCTCAACTTCTGTTTTAACTTTGATGTTGCCGTCGTCGCAGTCGTTCCTCCTCCTACTCTCTCGTTTTTTATGATGATGTTACCCTCGTCGCTGTCCGTGTCGTTCACGTCATCATCATCATCATCATCTTCCTCTCTCGTCGTCCTCACCGAATTTTTTATTTTCCCCTCCTCGTCCAGGGAATCCTTTTTTATGATGTCGTTCATCCACGAACGAGGCAGGAACTTGGACGCAAACTGTCTGTCTCTCGCTTTTGTCGTCGTCGTCTGAATCGTCGTCGTCGTCGTCATTTTATTTTCTCTGATATTCTTCGTCGTCTTCGGTCGTCGTCTTCATTCGTCGTCGTTGTTTGCGTGGAGTTTTTGTATAAAAGTCAACTGTTTGAAAAATCCAGAAAATGCAGAAAAGAAGAACAAAACCAAAACTCTTTCCAAAAACTTTTCCTGCGTGGTGGTCTCCCCGTCGGGCTGCTGTGCTGCTTCCAATACATGAAAAGCCTGCTGTTCAAGTACGGCAGACGAAAAAACACTCTGAGCAGCAGTACATCACCGATGGCCACGATGTACAGGTCCTCGCATCAGCATCATCATCATTCGTACAACAACAACAAACCGTCGTCGTCGTCGTCGTCGTTTTCGTCGTCGTCGTCGTCGTTGTTCATCTTGCTCAAGAAAAACAGATATTGCCGTCGCCTGATTGTTCTGTTCATTTTGTATGTGTTTATGCAAACGTTCGTATTCTTGAAGACGTGGTTTCCCGGGGACCCGACGCTGAGAAGAATATCCGAGAGTTCGTTGAAGCTGATGTTCAGTCGAAGCGGGTTTTCGTTCGGGACTTCTCGAGTCTTCTCGAAGAGATATTCCTCTGTGAAAGGAGGAGAGGGAGAAGTGAAATTGAGAAATCCAAAGGAAACGAGACAGACGAAGAAACAGTACGTGGTGCAAGGACAAATTCCAGACCGACCGACGTGGGGGGAAGATTTTGACATTCACAAGTACGTGAAAGATGTCAGGTTAGGAGAGAAAGGAGGAGGAGGAGAAGAAGAAGAAGAAGGGTATAAGCAACTGCAGTGTTTCTTCACCGTGGACGCGAACGAACCGAAAGTAGTGTTGTACGACGACGGCCGCACGCATGTAGTACACTTAGGAGTAGGAAATACGGGGATAAATATGAACGAGCTGACGTGTGAACACTTTCGTGCGACGACGAGCGTGGGAAACGACGATAGAATAGAAGAAACGTGGAGTATAGAATCAGAAGGGGAGAACGTCGGCAAACTCGCCATCGTGTCTTCGGCGACAAACGTGGAAATGTTGAGCGAGTATCATCGAACTTTGCTCAATCACTTGGAGTACGCGAAATCGCACAAGTACGCCAATTACCTTTCATTAGTAAAACAGAAAACCTTAGAAGGACGGTCGGGGAAGTTTGCAAAGCACTTAGCGATGGGTGCGTTGATCTCAACGGGAGATTTTGACACCGTTTGTCACGTAGATTTAGATGCCTGGTTTGCAAGTTGGGCACCGCTTTCATACTACGCGAAAGCGTGGCCGAGAGATAAGGATCTGCTGTTTGGAGATACCGATCAAATATGGATCAACTCTGGTTTAATGATTGCCCGAACGACGACGTGGAGCGCGCAGTTTTTCGAAAAGGTGATGAACGCCGTGCACAGTGTAAATGCAGAAAACGACGAAAAGATTGGTTTTAAAAGAGACCAACCGGCCGTGTGGCATGTTTTAGCCGAAGGATGGAGAGAAGAAGGTAGAATGCCGTATAAAGGCACAGAGTGTGAGAGTTGGAACCAGTGTAACCCGGACGAAAATCCTGTGGAGTGTTGGCACTGGTGTCATTGGGATGCGTTGCAGAGAATCAAAGGATGGACCGGTTTGACTTCTCTGAACGCGTTGCCAAATATCCACTTGGTCCCTATCGATGTGTACCCACAAATGCACCGCATGTGCATTCGGTCGTGCTATTCAGTCGCCGCGAGAGCAGTCATGGGCATTTGCTCGGGAATTACACGAGGCTCGGCGATGTGCTTGCCGAAAGACGTGGACAAGATGAGTTTGTGCGACGGGAAAGGGTGCTTGGAGCAAATGGAATCCAACGGCGGGGCGTGGTTGAAGCATACAGGGCATCAACACTGGAGAGACGTTCTGCCGAGTTGCGTGCCAAGAAATAGGAAAGAAGCTGATTTAGAACAGAAGAATCCGCTCGCTTTGTGTTCGAAATCTTCTTAATTGTGTTGTTGTAGTATGAAGGACTTATAGATTATTATATAAATGACTTATTAGAGCGTTATTAAAAGATGGATTTATTAGCTATTCTACATTTTTGCGTGCTCGCGCGTCGCCGCCTTTCGGATGAAATCCGGAACTGCGCAACGACGTTGAGTCACCCCTACCTAATATCACCGCGACTGGTGCGCTACCTTTTCGAGTCGGTGACAAAGGAGCTAACAAAACGTCTCCGTTGCTCATCTCGCCGTTTTCCATCTCCTTCATCCTATCCAACTCGCTCGCAAACTCGTCCCCTATGGATTTTTCCGCCATCTCGATCTCCTCTCCTTCCTCGGGTATCCCACCCGGTCTCGCCGTGCTAAAACACTGAGGTCCTATGTCTACACCTCCTACTTTTGCTCCTAAAACTTCGTTGTATATCGCTACTATCCTCTGCGTCACGAGCACCGTCACGACTAAACCGAACACGTAAAACAACAACTCCACGTGCGAGGCTTTCGAACCGTTCGCTGCTTTACGCCCCGTCACTCCCAAGTACACGTACACAAAACTCGCCGGAACTATTCCAGCGTAGGTGCACCAACAGTACGGCCAAAACGGAACAGCGGTTAACCCGAGTAAGTACGACATCACAGTATACGGCGAAAACGGCGAGAGACGTAAGAGCAAAACGATTTGCCTCGAGTCTCTGACAACCGCTTGATCGAGAATTTGAAACCTACCGCCCTCTGTAATAAATAACTTCTCTATCAACGGTCTCGCCGCGTATCTCGCGATGAAGAAGGAAATAACACCGCCTGTACCCGCGGATAAAACAATTAAAATAGTACCAAAGCCAGCACCAAAAATCACCCCGGCGGCAACGCACGTCGCCGAAGCCGCTCCGGGAATGACCGCGAATGAGGTCACGACCGCGTTAAAGATGAAGAAGTTTACCGGGTTACTAATCTTTGGTATCACGTCGTCTTTCAACGACAGATTTCTCGACCCGTGCATGACTAATAAGACGGCTATTAAGAGGACGCCGAGTAACGCGATGCCTCTCACCCACAATTCGATTGGGATTTTCGATTTCCTCCTCTCGGAAAGAGACCCGTCCAGTAAGACGTTATTCGTCATCGCTTGACTGTTCGGAGTCATCGGTGACCGAGGCGTTTTCGGTGGTACCGGCATCTCTCTCTCTCCCTCTTCCTCCCCTTAGTACGATACAGAGAAGAAAGAGCCTTCTTCTTCTTGGGGAGGGGGAGAGGGAGGGAAAAAACTGAGGAAAAAAGAACGAAAGAAGGGAGGAGAGCCAAAAGTGGTTCTGAAACCTGATTTTTCGCTTTCTTTTCTCGCTCTCGCCCAAATCGTCTCTTCATCATAAGTTTTGTTGTCCGCGCGAAAGGAGGGAGCACACACCCAACAACACGCCGCTTTATATGCACCAAATTTTATCATCAACATCACCATCTATCCTCCACGGACGACAACGCAGACAGACAACTTCATCGAATACATCCACGAACAACATCAACGGGCCTCGTCTTTCCTCCTCCTCCTCCTCCTCCTCTTTTCTTCGTAACGACATCGTCGACAACAAATTCAAACTGGTAAAGAAAATGCAACGAACGTTCTTCTCTCGAAGTAGAAGAAATCTGCTTTGCCCTTCCTCGTCGTCGTCTTCACCTTGGACGAGTGGAATGCTCTCATCAACACTCAACAACATCGTTGGTTTCGGAGGAAGAAGCGAGAGTCGGAATGGTGCAGTCGCCATGGCGGCGAGACAGCATTCGAGCGATACGAGCAGGAGTCGATCACCTACAACTACTTTTTTCTCAAAACAGCACCAACCGCAGCGCCGGCTTTCCTTAACGTCATCTTGCTCTTCACCGTTAACAAAAACAGCAACTCGAGCGATTTCTACTTCCAGCGAGAGCATGCAAGATTACGATTCGAGTTCTATTCAAGTCTTGGAAGGGTTAGAACCTGTACGCAAACGTCCCGGGATGTATATCGGTAACACCTCCACGAAAGGTTTGCACCATTTAGTCTGGGAAATATTAGATAACGGCGTGGATGAGATTCAAGCAAATCACGCGAGTAATGTCCAGCTGACGTTGGAGAAAACAGGACACGTCGTCGTAACTGATAATGGTCGCGGGATTCCAGTTGAGATTCACCCAAAAACTGGCAAGTCAAGTTTGGAAACAGTGTTGACGATATTACACGCCGGCGGTAAGTTTGGCGGAGCCGAGTCGGGATATTCCGTGAGTGGCGGCCTGCACGGCGTGGGCGTTTCAGTCGTGAACGCTCTATCGGAAGAGTTAGAAGTGACGGTTTGGAGAGGCGACAAGGAGTATTTCCAAACGTTTTCGAGAGGGAAGACAACTTCGGAGCTACAAGTCTCTGAGAGAAAGGCAAAAGATGGGAATCCGAAAACCGGGACACGAGTGCGATTTAAGCCCGATAACATGATTTTCCAAAAAGTACAAGAGTTTGATCCAAACATTATTCGCGCAAGAATGAAAGAACTAGCGTTTTTGAACTCGAATGCCGAGCTTCGCTTTACGAGCGTGGATAGCAAAACCAAGGAAATGAAAGAAGACGTGTTGAAATACCCGAACGGCTTGACGGATTACATCGTAGATTTGAACAGCGATAAAAATGCAATCCACGAACCGATTACGTTGAAAACAGAGCACGAAGGAGTTAAAGTTGAGTTATGTTTGCAGTGGACGCACGATGATTACTCGGATACGATTTTAGGCTACGCAAACTCGATTCGGACCATCGACGGTGGATCTCACATCGACGGTTTGAAATTTTCGTTGACGCGTGCTTTCAACACTGCGGCAAGAAAAGCGAAGTTGTTGAAAGCAGAAGATACTAATTTAGGAGGGGATCACATTCGCGAAGGTTTGTCAGCCGTCATTGCCGTGTGGGTGCCACAACCCGAGTTTGAAGGTCAAACGAAAACTCGTCTTGGGAATTCCGAAGCGCGGAAAGCTGTCGAAGCTATGATTTCAGAAAAGTTCACGGAATACCTCGAGTTTCATCCCGAGGTTTTATCCTCCGTTTTCAAAAAAGCACAAGCCGCGCTCAAAGCTTCCGAGGCGGCTAAACGAGCGCGAGATTTAGTGCGCAGGAAATCCGTGTTGCGATCGTCTTCGTTGCCAGGTAAACTTTCCGATTGCGCGAACTCAAACGCCGACGAAACTGAGATTTTTCTCGTCGAAGGTGACTCCGCCGGTGGATCGTGCAAACAAGGACGAGATCGCGCGTTTCAAGCGGTGTTGCCGTTGCGTGGTAAGATTTTGAACGTCGAACGTAAAGACGAACAGGCTATGTATAAGAACACGGAAATTCAATCGATGGTGACCGCGCTCGGTCTCGGCGTCATGGGTGAAGATTTCAATGTGAACAACTTGCGATACTCAAAAATAATCATCTTAACCGATGCCGATGTTGATGGTGCGCACATTCGAACGCTTTTATTGACCTTTTTATATCGATATCAAAAAGCGCTGTTCGAACAAGGACACATCTACGTTGCCGTGCCTCCACTTTATAAAGTCGAGTCGGGAAAGAAAAATGTGAAGTATTGCTACGACGAATTAGAGCTCAAGAAACACTTAGATACATTAGGAGATAATCAACCAAAGAATTTGCAGCGATTTAAAGGTTTGGGTGAAATGATGCCGCAGCAACTATGGGATACGACGTTAGATCCCAAGACAAGAACTTTGCGCAGACTCACGGTGGACGATGCAGCTATGGTCAATCACACGTTTTCGCTGTTAATGAGCGATAAAGTAGGACCGCGCCGCCAGTTCATCGAAGATGAAGGACCGGACTTGATGAATCTCGACGTGTAATAACATTAAGATTAAGCTATACGTTAGTATTACGAAAGAAATAACAATTCTCATATTATGCGCACTGCCGTCGAACGCCTGATAGCATTCGATCCACTTCACTTAGCAGCGTGATTTCTCCATTTTCTTCTACGGAGGATGTGCCAAGTGATGAAATTTTGAATGAGTCGTATGTTATCGGCGATACCGAAAGCGGGAAGAACTTGTGCTCAATCTTCGAGACCTGTTCGTGCGAGACTTTTTCTTCCTTATTCCTGCGAAGTGTTTCGATATCACTCTTTAACTTTGTGACTTCGCTTCGTAACTCGATCAACTCTCGATGAATGGGCGATAATAACGCGCTCATTTCTCTCAAGGTGATTGAACTTGCGGCGTTTGTCGCACTAGTATTCGACACGAGCACTCTCTCCGCCGTCTCTTCCTCCTCCCTCTTCTCGTTTTTTATGCGCTTTTTCAGTGCTTCTTCCTCTTCGTCCTGTTCGTCGTCTACCATGAGTTCGCGCACATCGCAGAGGATTTGAGATGCGAACGCTTCGCCCGTCTCATCGTTGAGCTTTTTGTCGAACCGGAGTATAGAATCATTGCGCACGGAGGTGCAAGATTTACAGGTACATCGAGCGTGATGCATCACTTTTCTGAGCGTATTTTTTTTAACGAGGGGAATAATTTTAAACGAGGTTTGAGAAGAAGGGATCTTTACATATACTCGTCGTCGTGCTTTGTGATTATGGTTGGAATTTTAATGGTATTATTGAACAAAATGTATGCTTATCCTATTCTATGTGTACGTGTGCATGTCTTGACCGCCACACGTATACTTTACTAAACTTGTATCTACTTCGCGGAATCCTTCTCAACCTTATTAGCTTCCATCGAAAACGGCTTCGAAGTCTCTTCTTGTAAACGTCTGAGCTGCTCTTTCTTATCTTCAGGCAAATTCGCTAAAATCTCTGGATCTAATTCTCCACTCACTCCACCCGCATCACCACGAATTTGGGACAAATACGTCGTCCACTGCACGTGAAACTCTCTCCAGTGTTCCTTCGTCGTCTGTGTGCTCCTCAGGTGTTGACGAAACTCCGATTGGACGTACTTATCCCCTAACGTTTTCATCGGCTCCGGTAAAGCGGCAACGTGTGTTCGCAAGATTTGTCTATACAGAGCGAGGATAGGCCTAGCTTTTTCTAGAAGAGACGATGCGGCTCCGGACATCTTTTTCTATCGCGCGCTTTAGAGAAAAGAACGTTGTTTTTAATCTATGTCTGGTGTTTCAAGCTTTCAAGAATCAAAGTTATAATTGTTGCTGCTGCTGTTGTTGCTGATCCGCCAACACTCCCATTTGTTCTTTCTCCATCTCCATCATCTGTTCCTCTCGATGCAATTGCACGATTAATGGCACGACCAAGACTAAAAACGTAGTTCCAAACGTCCACGCCGCTTGCCCGGTCGAAAATGCCCAACGAATGCAGTGCTCTTTCGTCTTTTCCCAGTCTCGAGTTTTGGACTTTTTGGACGCTTTCGATGAAAACGAATCCGCCGTGCCTGGAACGATATCCATCTTTTTCTTCTTCTTCTTCTTTTTCTTCTTCTTTGTCTTCTTCACACGCGCACACACTCTCTCTCTCTTCCTTTGTTGTGTGTTGTTGTTGTTGTTGTTGTTGTTGTGACGAACTCTTTTTTTTTTCGATCTGAAAGGAGGACAGGACGAGTGGACGACGACGATTTTTACGAAAAAACTTCTCTTCTCCCCCTCTTTCTCTCTTTTTTCCTTTTTCGCCCTCCAAAAAAGGGGCAGACTCGGGTAGGAGATATCTAAAAGCGGTTCACTCTGTTTTTCCGAAAAACGGCATACATAAGCTTCGTCTCACTCGAGCTTTAAACAAAACTTTCTCATTCTATCACGACTTTTAGTTTTTGAAAGGACATCGTATCATGTCCGCTAATCCTTTCGCCGCGTTAGGCGAAGACGGGCCGAATCCCGTCGCCGCGAAAGGTGCGAAATTTCTTTTTTTTCCTTCCCTCTCCTCGAAAATTGTTAAATGCAACAAGCAAGTTTTCGCCTTGTTTTTGGCTCCTTTTCAACGAAGAATGAGCGAGAGAGTGAGTGCAATTTGCGAACGCAATCGATACCGCGAGAGCTCTGCGCGAGATTTATTTCATCTCGATACCAATCGAAACGAATGTAAATATGTTCTGTACGTTCGAATTGATTGGTTTCAGAGGAATACATACGTTCAAACGTAGATATATATCCTCACGATTGCGTCCAGTCACTCGAGCTAACCCTCTCTCCCTCAATTCGTTGTTTTTCTTTATTTTGGGTTGTTGGAGAAAAACACTCCTCTCTGTGGCTTGTTTGTTTTTAATTAACTGACATCTCTCTTTGTTCATTACCTGAATAACAGACAAAGCGAAACCGGCTTCGCACAAGGAAGTCACCGGCGGCGCGAAGGAAAAGCAATACGGTGCCAAGGGCCAGCAAGGCGACAAGAAGAAGCACACTTCTGGTAAGCACGACCGAACCCACCACGGCAAGTCCTCCGAACACAAAGGAGGCGCCGGTAAAGGGAACTGGGGCAAAGCTGGTGACGAACTCGATGCCAAAATGGACGATGGAGGCAACGAATCTGCCACGGAGCAAGAAATGGAAGCTCCGTCCAACGAAATCTCCTTGGAAGAGGCCATGAGACTCAAAGAGGAGAAGAAGAAAGCCGTGGCAGCCCTCGCCAAGACTGGGCCGGCCAGAGCGGTTGACTCTTCTGCTTTCGAGTCCATGGCAGCGCCAAAGAAACTCGAGGACGAAGAGAATCATCTTGATATGCTCAAAGTCGACGCGAAGTTTCGTAAACGTGGCGAAAAGGAAGTGAAGGCGAAGCAAACGCTCGACTTGAACTTCAAGGTTGCCCCGACTGAATCGAACGACCGCGACGACGACAGACGCGACCGAGGCCGTGACCGCGGTGGACGCGACCGCAACCGTGGAGACAAAGGTAAAGGTGGCGGCGGTGGCGGCGGCGGCGGCGGACGCGGAGGTGACCGTGGACGAGGTGGCCGAGGTGGCAACTCTGGTGGTGGCCGTGGCGGCAACTCTGGAGGTGGCCGTGGCGGCAACTCCGGCGCTCGTGGCGGCGGTGGTGGCGGCGGCGGCGGCCGAGGCGGCCGAGGCGCCAACATCAACGTTGCGGACAACGCTGCTTTCCCGTCGTTGGGTTAAATAATATTTTTATTATTGGTGTAGAGGGTGATGTGAGTGAGTGAGAAAGAGAGAGGAGGAGTGGGAGAATTTTTAGAGAAGAGAGAGAGAGAGAGAGAAAGAGAGAGAGAGAGCATGTGTGTGTCTGTAATTGAGCACGCAGCAGGGTAAACGGAAACGAAGAATTATATTGAAGGGAGAGAACATTTTAAAACAGTAATAGTAGAGAAGGGAGGGAGAGAGTTGATTGTGGAAGACGAGGCGAAGTCGAAATTACGAGTATGTGTGTGACAACAATGAGAAATTGGAGTATGTACATTTTTACGCCGAGAGCACCAACGAGCGCCGTGTTAGAAGAAGCTGTTGCGTCTCTAATTGAAAAACAAAAAAAATAATATCTTGCGCGTTAGAAATAGCAAGGCAGTCTAGTATGTGATGACGAATCCGATAACGAGTTCATAGAGAGAAAGAGAGGAAAGAGGAGGATCAGAGAAAGCTCATGTTTAGATTGGCAGAGTAGCTACGTAAAAATATATTTAATAATAATACAAAAAGAACAATATCGCAAAAAATATCCATCACTTCTTTTCTTGAACATGCGTCTGCGCGACGAATCGTCATCATCGTCTGGTGTTCAGATATCCGTCCACAGCTCGATAGCTTTGGATGAAACCATTCACGACGTGAAATGGATCCCATCCAGTGCTCGGTTTTGCGTGTTAGGAGCGCACGCTCGAGGCACCGGAAGTCTCCAAGTCTTTGAGCTTGAAAACACGCACCCTCTGGACGAGGAGGCTTCTTCTTTATCTCCTTTGTCTTCATCACCGGCAAAACCATCCTCTCGTCTCGTTATGAACGCAAAAGGAAAATGCGAACACGACCACGCGATGAAATGCGGGACCTTTGCCGGTTCAGACGCGATTGAACGCGAGTTTATCGCGGGAGATTTTTCTGGTCAACTTCTCTGTTGGGATGTGGAATACTTGACCAAACCAACGCGAGTGGTAAAAAACGCGCACGAATCAATCATCAATTGCATAGATGGATGCTATAATCAACACTCGAAAGTGATCGTCACAGGAAGTCGAGATGGGTCTGTGAAAGTATGGGACTTCAGACGGAAACAATCTGATCCCGTCGTGAATTTTGCGCCATCTGTCACCACGAAGGTCTCGCCAGAGTGCTGGTCTGTAAATGTAGGCAATGCCAAGAACGATAGCGAACCGATGATTTTAGCAGGATACAGCGACGGTACGGTCAAAATGTTTGACCTTAGAAGAGTGAAGAATAGTGGTGAGTATTCAACGCCGCTGTATTGGGAAACGAATGTTGATCGAGGCGTCTGCGGAGTAGAATTTGACCGGAAAGCTATAGAGATGAATAAGTTTGTGGTGACGTGCTTAGAATCGCAGTCAAAAGTATTCGACGCACGTACGTTTAATCCCAAAAGAGGTGGCTTCTCGAGCTCTGTCGTCACCGAAGTCATGGAAAATGGTCCCACTATATGGGGTGTAAAGCATTCTCCCTTCAATCGAGAAATTTCTGTATTTCTAGGTGGCGACGGCACTTTATCGGTGCATAAATACGCCTATCCAAAACAAAGACGTTTACAACTGAACGAGGAAGAGTGTGTCGGTAATGCCGGTCAAACGCACCTACTGGTGGAATCAAAAGTATCCACGCAACCCATCAGCGCGTTCGATTGGAACAAAGACAAAGAAGGACTCGCAATTTGCTCGTCTTTTGATTCGAGAATTCGTTTACTTTTCATTACCGGTATGAATAAGCTCTAATTTGTATACATGTATTTCTAAATTACAAGGGATAGTTCAGACCGTCGTCTTCCACGTCGTCGTTGTCTTGATTGTACGCCTCTCTGTGAGGATTTCTTTGGTCGTACAACCGCTGTTCCAGTTCTTCTCTTTTCATCCTCTCCAGCATCAATTCCTCGATCACTCGTTCGTATTCTTGGGCCGTAATACTTCCTTGTCCTCCTCCTCCTCCTCCTACTCCGTTCAAGACTCCGTTTTCGTCTCCAATACCGCCGCCCGATATTTTTCGCACTAAATCTTCAAACTCTCTTCTTACCACGGATGGTAAGTTTTCCAACAATTTCTTCGCCCTTTCTCGGCTCAACACTAGCACTTCACAAAAGCATAAAGCCGTGGCCGAAACTTTCGATTGACCTCCAATCGTACGTCTTCCTAATCCACTCAAAGACGCTTCGCCGATGTAATCTCCCCGGGTCAAAATCACCGCTTCGCCTCTCTTCTCCAATCCTAACTCGTCGCCTTCCCAACACTCGACTTCACCTTCGGAGATGAAGTATAAATTCCTCGCCGTTTCGTTGTATCGAATAAAAACCTCTCCCGGCGCTAAATGTTTCATCTCTAACTGTTTTAATATTGCTACTTTCAAAGAATTCGAACACCCTTTTAACAACTCTCCGTTTGTCACGCTCGGATTTATTTTCAGCAAAATTTCTCCTTTCAACGACTTTGGCACTTCCTCTAAAATCGCGTTATCTGCAGTCAGTTTAGAGAAATGGTCTCTGTTTCTTAAATGTTCGTAAAAATCAATTAGATCATTCGATAACTGATCCGGTAACTTTTTCCGTTTGATGAATTCATTCACATGGTCGATTCGACTCTTATACAGCCTCGTTTGTCGGCCAAACGTGTCGTGGTAAATATTCGTCGCCGACGTGAGCGAGAACAAAACGACGACTGCTCCAGTACACGCGAAGAACAACGTCGTCCAGCGTTCTAAATTCGATTCTGGTTTGAAGTTCATATCGATGGTAAACATGACCATAACCGCGTGATACAAGGATAGAGAGTATTCCGTGTATGGATCGCTCATCAATTCGCCATCCCATATCCCTTTCTGTTTGGCGACTTCGAACCAGGCGTGGTCTTCCACCCCGTCTATTTTCACGACGAAGAAGAACACGCAGGCGAACCAGTGCGCGTACACAAACGTTAACAACACGTACCCAACGATATCCAACAAAGCGTATCGAATTTGTGGCATTCCGTCCCATCGATTGTAAAACGCTCGGTGAATCCGGTGCACTCGTAACACCGACGCCATCTTCATCAGTTTAAACATACGCAACAGCTTCGTCAACCGTAAAGCGGACACGCTATCCGTCAATGAAGATTCTCTAAAGACTAAATCTAAAGGAATTGAAGATATGACATCAATCGAGAACCAGCTCGTGATGTATCGATCGGATATTCGTTGTCTATCCATGACTAAGTTGTTCCCGGTATCGTAAAATCCAGTGTTGAAATTCACGAATATATCGACGATAAAGACCACGTCTACGACTCGATACATCAACTCGTGAAACGAACTCATTTTAACGTTAAACGCCAAGTGAAAAGGACAGAAAATGGCGTTGTATATCACGGCTACGGCTAAGAAAGCGTCCCATATTCTCTTCCCTTGCGCGAGCGGGTGAATAGTCGTTCCTAAATCCACTTTCTTCCTTCGTCCTAAACGAAAAGGGGTGAGAAAAGTTGACGATGATGATTTCTTAGTAGTATTGTTTAGCCCCATAATAGTGTCGTTGTTGTTATTATATTTTCTCCCTCCTCCTCGAGGGGAGGAAAGCGACGACTTTGAAGAAGGAGAATGGAGATGGCCTTTCATCTTCTTCTTCGTATTATTCGTACGCAGAGAGAACGAATTTTGAGTGAAGAAGAATGAGCGGAGTTTTGTTTTGTTGTTGCCTTTGAAAAAAAAATTGCAAAGAACTCGTTCGAGAATTCTTTTTTGATGAGAAAAGAGAAACGAAATCCCTTCTTCTTCTTTCTTCGTCTTCTCTTCTTTT
>Ga0209308_10000745_pt1 | contig 32221 bp, 30 predicted proteins | sample COGITO_mtgs_1204_3_FD_184806 | JGI IMG/M metagenome (GOLD analysis project Ga0209308, IMG submission 184806) | Pelagic marine microbial communities from North Sea - COGITO_mtgs_120405 (SPAdes) (version 2) | ecosystem: Environmental > Aquatic > Marine > Epipelagic ... | reverse complement strand
CATATTTTACATTTTAAATCTTTACTTGCGATGCGATGGAGAATCCCCGGTTCTTGGTGGGATGAGTCATTGGATGTACCTCAAAGAGTGGTTATTATTGAAGGTTCTAAACCACCATGGAGGGATAGTTCTCTGCACACCGTAATTTCTTGTTTAACAGATGAGCCAAGGTCAATAGTTCTTATTTCAACTCCTATCGGTCTAATACCTTACAGTATGGAAGATGTTTCCCCTTGGTGCCATATTGATTGCTCTGATGACGTTTGGGACTTGCCCCTCGATGAAGATGAAATAATTCAAGAATTATTTGAGTTAGACCTATCAGATCTCCCATTTATCCGAATTTCTCCGGGGCCTAGCCCTGATGAGCGTATTGAAGGTAGTAAAATAATTAGAGATTGGCTTGATAGGTGTTCAATTGTAGATAAATTATCAGTTCTCAATGGCGTAACACCTTCTTTGGGTTGCAAAATCACTTCTGAGATGACAAGTCGAAGGTCGAAGACAAATAGAATGGTAAACGTTTATTCTGGAGGCGTTCATACTATTTCTCCGAGACTAAATGATGGTGGTATTTCTTTAACATTAGAAGGTGCGAGAATGATTAACTCAGAATATTCCTCATCCCCTCTTATTTTTGGAGAAGAATTTGAAGGTGATGAATTAGATCACCCTGGGCTTGCTAGAGTTATGATTGTTGATGATGCCATACCGTTTGTAGGTCAAGGAAGGAATGTCATGCAAGGCTATGTTTTGGGAGCTGACCCCCATCTTATTCCTGGGCAACCTTGTCTTGTAGTAGATTCTAATGGCGATTTAGTTGCACACGGTACTGCAATAACTACTGCTAGAGAAATGGCCTATCTTACCAAAGGACTAGCAGTTAGAGTTCGTGATGGTGCGCTTAAAGATTCAGATGTATAATTCAGGTCTTGCAGGCGATTCATTCAATAGCGTAAATTCCAACGAAGTAATGACACCCGTAGGGTGTTGGTGATATTTTGACTGTTGATTCAGATCCTAAATTGGTAATTGAGACCAAAGATTTGGTCAAGATGTATGGTCCTCATATTGCTTTACAAGGCCTGAATTTGAAACTTCAATCGGGTGCTACAGGAATTCTTGGACCTAATGGTGCAGGTAAATCTACTTTCTTCAAGTGTATCTTAGGTTTGATTACAACTACTTCAGGCGAGGGTACTGTTTTGGGTTATGATATTAGAACTCAGGGCGATTTAATACGTTCAAAAATTGGATATATGCCTGAATATGACTCCTTGGATCCAGGGTTGTCTGCAATTGATCAAGTACGTTATTCTGGTGAATTAATTGGGATGAACCCCTCTCAAGCGACCCAAAGGGCACATGAAGTCTTAGAATATGTTGGCCTCAAAGATCAAAGATATCGTAAAATTGAAACATTTAGTACAGGCATGAAACAAGCAACTAAGCTTGCTTGTGCACTGATACATGATCCAGAAATACTGATCTGTGATGAACCAACAAATGGTCTTGATCAACGTGCTCGGGATTTTATGTTGCAAACACTTAGGAACACAGTTAATCAAGGTGGTAGAACAGTATTGATGAGTGGCCACGTTATGGATGATATCCAAGAAGTCTGTGATAACATTGTCATGATTCATAAGGGTAAAATCGTAGTCCATAGGAGAATCGATGAGCTTGCCAAACAAGTTGATGAAGAAATAGAAATATCTGTTTGGGGCGGTTCATCTAGGATGCAGGACTCTTTAGAATCTAAAGGACTTATAGTCAGACGTCTAGGTAGAGTAATGAGGATTAAAGTAGAATCCGAAGAAACAATTTCACTAATTTTAGAATGTGCTGTTGAAAGTGGTGTGCAAGTAAGAAAGATGGGTGAATATGAACCAGACTTAGAAGATATTTTCTTGCTCATAATGGATAAATTAGGCGCTGAAGTCAAGAAAACATCCGATCTTATGACTTTTGAGCATACCGGGGAGGCAAGTGTATGAGTGACGATTTGATTGATCTAGGTGGCGGTCAAACACGTATGGAAGTAGCATATGGTTCTGATGATGGAGATACTGATTCTTCAGCAATAGTTGCAAAGAAAGAAGCGTCTTTAGGAGCTATTTTCGAGCAAAATTATCGTCCATGGAATGGTAATCTTGGCCCTCGATGGGTTAGAAATTATGCGATTTTCCGGCATCATGTTTTCGGATTATTCACTTCAAAGGGCCATAGGCATTACAATCCTTTTGTCAGACTAACTATTTTGGTCATATTCATCGGTGCTATATCTCCAATTGCTATGTTATTTTTCTCATCATTATTTGGCGCAGGCCCTGATAGTTTCATCGACAAAATGTGGGGTATTAATCGTAGTAATTTATGGGGGCAAGTTTTAGGATATTTTCCCAGAAATTTATGCTATTGGCCATTGCTAACTGCTCTTGTCGTTGGGGGTATGATTTCAGATGATAGAAGAAATGGTACTAGTGCAATATATTTCTCTAGGCCGGTGACAAGAGTTGACTATACTTTGATGAAATATTTGAGCGTGGCAGTAGTTTTAGGTTTTGTTATAGTATTTTCTTACTTGGCATATTACACACTTGCAATAGTATTCAAAGGAGAAGGTTGGGGATTTTTAATCGACACACTTCCTATGTTTTTATCTGGTTTATTGTGTAGTTTATTACTTGTCATAACATATACATCCATTGGTCTTGCATTGTCAAGCATAAGTCAGAGTAGATTTTTTTCAGCGATTGCTTTTTTAAGTATAATATATGGTACGAAGTTAGTTGCCCTATTAGTCGATCTTCAATTCGATACTTCAATACTATACGTCTTAAGTCCCTATGACTGCCTTGCCCATTTAGGCCAGTGGTTATTGGGTTTAGAACTCAATTATTCTCATTCATTATCTCTGTCTGTAGTTTCCTTGATAATGATGAATGTAATTTCAATTATGATATTAATTTCAAGAGTTAGTTCTTTGGAGGTGACTCGAGAATGAGTGAAGATAATAAAACTCCTTCAGTTATTTTAGAAAATGTTTCAAAATGGTACGGCCAAGTTATGGGAATCAATGATATTTCTTTAGCAATAGAAGGTGGTGTCACCGGGATACTTGGTCCAAATGGTGCCGGGAAATCTACACTATTCAAATTACTAATGGGTCGTCTAAAGCCGAGTCAAGGCAATGTCAAGCTATTTGGAATAGATCCTTGGTCCGATACCTCTCCTTATCGAAGAATAGGTTATGTCAGCGAATCTGAAAGACTTTACGATTGGATGACCGCTCAGGATTTTGTATCTACACTTGCTAGATTACACGGTATGACCAGAGAAGAAGCAAATGCAAGAGCAGAGCATGTACTTGATTTCGTGGGTCTGCATGATGTTCGTCATAAAGAAATCGGGAAGTATAGTAAAGGTATGCGGCAGAGGGTAAAAATTGCTCATGCATTAGTTCATGATCCTGATTTAATAATATTAGATGAACCATTGCATGGTTGTGACCCCATTGCTCGGACCAGTATAATGAATGTAATTAGGGAACTTGGAAGCCAAGGTAAAACAGTACTTGTATCCAGTCATATTCTAGAAGAAATAGAACGAATTACTGAGCAAATAGTTATTCTTCATAATGGGAGATTACTCGCTCTCGGGAACTTATATGCTATTCGTGATCTATTGGATAAACATCCTCATAGAATAATGATTACTACGGATGAACCGAGGAAGTTAGCAAGCGCATTTATAGGTGAAGAACCTGTATATGGTGTCAGATTTCCGGAAGAAGGAAAGTTGGAAATACAGACCAATGATTTATCTGCAGCTCATTCTGTTTTACCTCGGGTTATTGTTGATTCGAAAGTTTCAGTATCTCGGATAGATAATCCAGATGATAATTTAGAATCATTACTAGGATACTTAATTGGAGGCACTTAATATGGATGATCAGGGTCGAGGTCTCTCAGAAACAGTTTGGACTCAAATAGATAGGAAAGCCGGTGCTATAACAGAGTTGACCATACGTCAACTACGTAATCGAATATCAACTTGGGTTGTATTAGGCGTAGGTGTTTTATTGATATCTTTATTACTTGTATTTTATATAGATTCTATAAGAACAACTTTTGAACCAATAGACAACGATGGTGATAGTGAAGATTGGGACAATGATGGGTATCCTTTAGGCCAAGAAAGAATCTATGGGACTAGTGATTATGATACTAAAAATTACCCAGGTTCATCAGAATACATTTACCTAGGTGATATTGATTATAATGACCAACCAAGAACTCATTACGGCAATCATACATGGGTCTCAGTTACTGGATATTTTACACCTACTTGGATTGATAAAGAGGCTGAAAGCCCATTTATTTACTATAATTGGATAGATTGGGGAGGTCGAGGAATAGATTGTCCTGATGGGAGTCCTTTTGAAGATTGGACTTATTTCCAGTCTCCGAGTTATTGTGTTCTCGAAAATGGTACTTATGTGGTATTTGCAGTGAGTTTCGCAGGAGAAGGTGAAATCTCTGTCGAGCCGGGTTGGTCTGCAGAATGGGGCTATATGACTGAGTCATTTTTTGTTGAGAAACATCCGAAATCAAGGTATATAGATGAAGATCCCATAAATGGCATAGATGATGATGGCGATTGTCTGAGAGATGAATATCTGACAGAAGATGAATATCAAGATGATGGCAATAGAAATGGAATAAATTGTGATGTCGAATGGGTTTATGATCAGAATGGTAATTTAGTTTCAATTCAAGCCGATTATAATGTTGATGAGGACCCAGATGATTCTGAACATATAGGCGAGTCAAGCCACAGAACTTTCATTATTGGTACGGGGAAAATTGCCTTTGTAATGATTCTAGGCCTTTTCCTACCATTATTTTTGGCTCTAGGATTAGTTAGGGATGAGTCTGAAAATGGAACACTACATTACTTGCTTTCCAAACCTATTCATAGAGGGGAATTTATCCTTTATCGACTATTAGGTTATCTCGGTATCGTAGTGTCATATACGGTGATACTTATTTTGATTGTCGCTCTAATTACTTCTCTGATAGGGCCTGGTCCTTCTATAGTGAGGTTATCTGATTATCCTGTGTGGATGGGTATTGCTCTCGCTACAATTTTGGTCTTAACTGCGTATGGTTCTATTTTCAATACCGTTGGTTTAGTAATGCCAAAATATGGCGTTTACATCTGTATTCTTTACGGTATATGGGAATTTTTAATGGGGTTATTTACAATCACAATTCCAAATGCAAGTATTACAATGCTTTCTGTGTCTCATTGGGCTATTCAGATAATTGATGCAGTAGTCATGATATCTTGGAGTGATACATCTCTAATGCAACAAAAAGCAGAGGCCTTCGGCTTGGAAACTGGGATCTCCTTTTTCTGGCACCCACCCGTTCATACTTTGGAAACAGGAAATCCATTTGTCGCATTAATAATAAGTGTTGTAATCATGTTATCAATTAGTATAGGTATGATTGCTATAGGACAGTTAATCTTTAGAAATAAAGAGATTATGTGAAGTGTAATTATGGTGGGTGATTCTGATCAATTCATAGGAGATTATTCTTCATTATGGCGTTTAGATATGATGCCAAGTTTACCACGTCTCTCATGGTGGTGGTGGTGGGTAATTATTTTCATACCTGATCCCGATAACCCTGGTCGTTCTAGACAATTAATGGTTTTATGGTCGTCTAAAGAAACTCCTGCAATTCGCGTTAATGATCATTGGTGGAAACCTGGTTCACGGATGAGGGTCGATGAACATGGCGGTCACGTGGTCCCTGGTATGGTATGTTCTTGGTGGTTCGATGGACAAAATATGCATGAGCCATTAATTATTCGTGAGTGTAAAATGGTTTCAATAGACGATAAGCACCCATTATGGCCGGAAGAAGGTCAAGGGCATGGTTCCGGAGCGGTGGTACCATTGGTTGATGAGGATTTATCTTTAGGAATGACCAAAGGTAACAAGAAGTTTTGGTTGAATTTAACTAGTGACAAAAAAGCACAACTAAATGGTGCTCCCAAATCAATAACTGCTGAACTAACTCCTTGGTGGGGGCCTCCAAGTCGATTGACTTACAAAAATAATGTTTTCTTCTCAGATATGGGTTATGATATCTTAAGAGTCCAGGGCACTAAAGCTTCAATCGTAATTGATGATGAAAAATTTGAAGGTACTGGATACTTTCAAAAAGTTAGTGTCCAAGCCCCTACATTCCCTTGGTTTTGGGGTATGTTACATTTTGATGATGGTACATATCTTGACTGGTTCATGCCCCATATCTCATTTTCTTGTTTAAATTTAAATGATAAACCCTGGAAACTCAGAGATATATTTAGAAACCCTAAAATTGGAACTGGGATATTCCATGATGCTAAGAGAGATAGAACCGAGGAATTCAAAAAATGTATAGTTGAGTTAATTAAACCAGATTCTAGTGATGAAAATTTATTTGATAATGATGGTAATTCTTTGCCTAAATTCCGAGTGTCTGTTTGGAATGAAAGGACACAGATTGCTCTAGAAGTTAGAGCGGTATCTCGGGCTAAGTGGACTTTTGATCAGCCAACTAGAGCAGGTATGGTCAGTCATTTAACTTACAATGAATACCCTCTCCAATTATTAAAAATAGTGATTAAAGACGAAAATGGCACACGCACTAAGTCGGATTATTCTTGGATACACGGTAATGCAGAACATTCTTGGGGTTTCCTTCATTGATAATTAAGGTGGTATATTTTTGGAAGATTTAATTTCTAGTTTTAAGTCATTAATTGATGATGAAGAAGTTAGAGGCGATTTTTCTTTTATTTCTGAGAAAGAGGTTCCTATTTGGAAAGGTAAACCTACATTTTCATCTTATTTACCAAGATATTTTCTAGCCCTTTTTGTTTTCTTAATTCATTTCTGTTTTTACCGAGTTGCAGTGACAGTTTATGCCGAAGGAGAGAGCGGATATCTCAATATGGCCATACGTATAATAGATCAATTATTTGATTTAGTAGACGTATTTGCATTTGTCGTTGTTATGATTATATTTGCTAGGATTAATTATTTCCTTAATTTTACAACATCAACTACCAAAATCTCACTTTTCTTAGTTTTTATAGGTTTGATACCTTCTGCATGGTTTATCATAAATATTGTCGATTGGTTTTTATTATTAATTGGAAGAGAAGCATTGAATGTACCTGAATGGTTCGATACTTGGTTTTTAGCTCTAGGAATAATAAATTCTTTAATCATATTTACTTTCTCAATAATATCTCAATTTTCATATTCTTATGTAATGACTGATAAAAATCTCTATATTCAAAGACGTCAATTTATTTTCTATAAATCTCATATCAATATTTCCTTTGAAGATTTAGAAAACCTGATTACTCAACAGTCAATTTTTGGGAAATTAATTGGTATTGGAAATGTTTTACCTATTTTAAAAATTAACTCAGATGTTTCCCCTAAGGTCAATAATGAAAGAACAGGGATTCAAAAATTCATCTATGTAATCAAATTATTAATTTCTTATAAAAGATCTAGTAAAGAGATTATATTGCCTCCCTCAGAATGCTTTTTTGGCATTAAACAGCCAATGGTTATTTACGAATTAGCTAATGAATTGATAGATCTGGAAAATGGTAGACCCGATTTATTAGTTCAAAATGATTAGTTTACTTAAGATTACTATTCCGCACCGTTCTTAATGTAAAAGCCATCGAGAGAGCCATAGAGGGATTCCCTATGTCGGAAGAAGATATCGTTACAATTGCAGCACAACACATTACAAAAGGAGATTTCATGGGAGCCATGGAAATCTTTGAAGAACATGTTACAAACAATCCAAAAGATCCTGCTGGGTACCATGGTTGGGCTGAATCAGCAATGTTTGAGATACAAGAAAATGGTAATTTTGATGAAAAAGGCAACGATAGAATTAATGAAGGTAAAGTTCAATCATACCTTCGTAAGGCTGCAGGTTTAGAACCAGATAATTCTGAATACCAGGCAGCATATGCCAATGCATTAATTGAATTTGATAGAGTTCCAATGGCGGTAAGAGAGTTTCAGAAACTTATTCAATTAGGTAAGAAATTAGAGGATGTTGATGTATCATTCCATCTTTACGAGGCTGCAAAACAACTTATTGATTCAATTGATGTAAAGGTAGGTTACGATAGAAGCGAACAGTTCGCTAGACAATTCATACCAGTTGCTATAGAATTTGCAATTCTTGGACTCGGATTTTCATCGGTTGACGAAGCAATGGAATATTTGTCTACTGAGGAATAATTGGAGGAATCCAATTGAGTCGCGGCCGAATCATGGTCGCTTTTGGATATCATGGTGACTTGTTCCATGGTTCTCAAATTCAACCTAATGTCCCTACTGTGCAGAAAGCAATTGAGAATGCCCTTAGGAAAGTGAGTTGGTGGAGTGATGGCTGTTTAGAAATGTCTAGCCGAACTGATGCAGGTGTCAGTGTGAGGATGAATCTAGCTTGTATCGATGTCCCGCTTACAGTTTGGAATGAAGTTGATAAGAAAACTATACTTCGTGTATTGAATAACAGGTTCCCAGAGGGATTATGTGCCTGGGATGTCATTAAAGTCGAGTCAAATGTGCGGAGTCGAGCAGCTAAAGCAAGGACATATTTATTCCGGACAGAATTAATTGAAGAATGGTCTGGTGGCATTGATGAGGAGTTATTTCTTAATGCTTGTAAAATAATTGTCGGGACTCATGATTTCACAAATTTCTGTAAGTTAGAAGAGGATAAAAATCCTATTCGGACTATAGAAAAGTGCGAGCCATGGTATTCTTCTGATGGGCGAATAATTGGGATATTGATATGTTCTGAGGCTTTTCTCTGGAACCAAGTAAGAAGAATAGCGGCAGCGATTACAGGAGTTGCTACCGGGCGAATCAAATTCAAATCACTTGAATCTGCGTTAAACAAACCAGATATTCCAATCGATCTAGGGAGAGCACAATCAAATGGGCTTATTTTATGGTCTATTGAGCATCAGTTTTCTCAAGAAATGGGCTTACATTGTAATCCTGATACACTTGGTTTTTCTATGCCACCTGAGAAAAAATATCGATTTAAGAGATGGTTGTCTATGGCTAAATTAGAAATGGGGTTGTTATTGGAAAGAGATTGGGAAGATTCACTTAATTCAATTTAATCTCTAATTCGTCCCCATCTTTACATGGTAAAGATTCTCTCAAAAACGAACCTGAAATAACTTCTGCGGTTTCCGTGTGTCTTGTCAAATCAGGGATTAATATTGCGCAAGCAATCCAATACTTACCATCTGCTGATATTTTTGCAGGGAATGCAGTAGCCCCCCCGAATGATTTTCCATCTCTTTCGAATCCCTTTATCCTGAATTTCTCAGTATGCTGTGAAACTTTACCCTCTTCTAGTCCAGATAATATTCTTAGATTTCTGTAATTTGCCAAACTAGATTTATCCATATCTAGATTAAGAGTGCCAGGCCAAGCACTGACTTCTAACACCTGTTTAAACTGCTCTTGATAATGTGGTTGAGCCATAAAAACATGGGCTCTTCCGAGACCACTTGATACTCTACCGGAGAGGTGCATATTTCTCCGTCTACTATTCTATTCAAGAGGGTTACCGCTTACAATTTTCATATCGATAGGGTATCATTCCTTTCACATATACTCCAGCCATATGATTCCACTAATTTTCTTTCTTCCGAATTATGGTCATTTACTGGATTTGAATGGTTTAAATGTATGAATGAGATATCTGGATCGTTTATTTTTTTCATTCCCAAATAGTGAATACTATCTTCTATAGTTGGATGTGGTATTTTTGATAAGTCTCTTCCTGGCAGTTCGTTTAGATTCCAAAAAGTCCCATCAACCAATGCAATATCAATTCTTAATGAAGTCAATAATTCTCTAATATTTCTTACAGAAAAAGAATCTAATGTCTCACTCCATGAATCTTGATCTGGCAAGAATAAGAGATTCTTTCTTGGCCCTTTAATTAAAATAGCGGATGTATCGCCCAATTCGCTTCGATGAGGTATTGGAATAAATTCTAATGTAAATCCACAATCATTCGTTGGTTGAAATTGATTTTTAGATATTAATCTAATATTCCCTTCTTCAATCATTAATTGTACATCATTTCTTTCCTGCATTGAATCATTATTCATTTGACTCAAATAAATTGGTAAATTATTAACTCCCATTACAGGTTTTCCAAATTGGCCAATTCCTTCAACATGGCCGAGATGCAGGTGAGTAATTGTTACAGAGTCAGGGATGAATATTTTTTGTTCTATATCATCTCCACTCCATAATCTCAATTGTTCAGATAAATTTTTTGTGACCTCTATTAGATGTTTTGAGCCATCACGTCCTTCTATGCCAAGAGATACAGGGTATCTCTTAAGTCCAGGATTCTCATGAGCATTCAAGCACCTTTCGCATGAACATCCTGCCTGTGGAATGCCCGCATCTTGTGCGATGCCGAGTATTGTTACGATTATTTCTGGTTCCATCAAAAGCGTCGTGTAGGCATGTATCTTTAACTCGTATGTTCATTTCCTCAATATCGTCTAATCGAAGCACCAATGTACTGAGGGGCTCTGTCAGGGTTATGGTTGCCGATACCTCGTGGATGTCGAAGCGTTTCGACGAACTACAAAATCAGGGTCTAGATTGGAACCCCCCTACTCTCCAAACGGCTAATGATGCCAAATGTACTATAGATGGCAAGGAGACTATAATGCTTTCAGCAAATAACTATCTAAATTTGACTAATCATCCCAAGGTCATGAATGCCATGATATCTGCAACTAAGAAATATGGTTCTGGAAGTGGTTCAGTTAGAGCAATAGCTGGAACTATGGACATTCATCTTGAAGCCGAAAAAAAAGTGGCTGAATTTAAGAAGGTAGAATCTTCATTAATTTACTCTGCTGGCTATACAGTGAATGTTGGCCTGATTCCGACATTAGTCCGAGGCCCACAAGATATTATCATTAGTGATGAATTAAATCATGGTTCAATAATAGATGGAGTGAGATTAACTAAGGCTCGTCGTGGCGTATATGCTCACAATGATATGTCCGAATTAGAAGCCGTATTAATGCAAAATTCTGATGCAGAGAGAAAATTAATAATTACTGATGGCGTATTTTCAATGGATGGAGATATAGCTCCCTTAGATGAAATTACAAAATTAGCGGAAGAATATGATTCTATGGTTTATGTAGATGACTGCCATGGTGAAGGAGTTCTCGGGAACAAGGGCGCAGGTATAGTTGATCACTTTAATTTACAAGGAAAAGTACATTTTGAAACAGGTTCTTTCTCTAAAGCATTAGGTGTTCAAGGAGGGATACTAGCTGGGACTGAAGAAGTTAGAAATCATGCATTGAATCATTCCCGCTCATGGCTTTTATCTGGTAGTCAACCACCTGGTGTGGCAGCTGCTCAAAAGGCAGCAATAGAGGTATTAATGAGCGAGCCAGAGCATCATTCTAGGCTTTGGGATAATACTAATTATTTCCGTAAAGAATTGCAATCTCTTGGTTTTGATACAGGAGTTTCTGAAACCCCAATAATCCCAATAATGTGCGGTGAATCTTTAGTTGCTAAACAATTATCTAACGAACTTAGTCAAGAGAATGTGATGGCAGGTGCAATTGTATTCCCAATGGTCTCTCGTGATAAAGCGAGAGTGCGGACTCAAATGTCTGCCGGTTTAACAAGAGATGATTTAGATAATGTCCTACATTTATTAGAAAAAATAGGTCCTAGGATTAATTTAATTTGAAGTGATATTATGGTGGAATCATCGACATTAGATTCTGGAGCCATTAAATCAATGATGCACAGAATAAAATCAGTACCAATTACTGATACTTTGAAAATGCAAATATTAAGACTTGATAAAGGAGAATGCGAGGCCTTTATTCCTAGAGAAAAGAAATGGGATGGGATTTATGAAACATTTCATGGTGGTATTCTTGCAACTATTGCAGACAGCATAACATGTTGGGCAATTCTGACTGAAATAGGTCCAAGTTCCAATGTCGCGACTACTGATTTTAATATACGTTTTTTACGCCCATGTAAGACTGATGTTAAATGCTTAGCTAGGACTATCAAAGTCGGTCGTACCATGAGTCTCGCAGAAGCAGAGCTCTTCGATGTAAACGATAAATTAGTCGCAGTTGCACAAGTAAATTATATCATTTTGTAATAATCAATCTAATTCTTCGATTGCATTTTCAATCTCAATATTATTCTTTTCAAAAATCTCTTCTTTTCTATTATCTGGATAAATCGTCATATGCATTCCTTCAAAAGGATCTAAATCTCTATCAATTCGTTCTAGGATTCTCCACCTTGGAGCATAAGATAATTGAATATATAGAGGGCCAGGGAGGATAATTAGTGAATATCCAATCCATTCTATGGTGTCAGATATTGAAAAAGTAATTGCAATTGTAGTTATTAAAAATCCAATGAATGGGAGTGGATAGATGTACCTTCTTCTTTTTTCTAATCTAACTGGAGGTCTCCTAAATATTGATGACATTAAACTTGAAGCCCCTCCTAAAAATCCGCATATAAATATGATAATCAGACTTTCATTAACCCATCTTTCAATAATTGAATCCAGTTCTCTAGAATTCACATAGCCATCATAGGCTGTTGGTAATATCAGAGTCAAATTTATCATCAGAGCATAAATAATTCCTATGAATACTGGATGTGAAAAGGATAATGGATATCCTAGGAAAAGTTGACTAATTGAACCTCCTTCTAGCATGATTCGATGCTCTTCATCGAATTCCTCTAGACGTTCACGCCACCTTGACATATTTCTCAGGCCCAAGTGACGGCTCTTTCAGTATTGCGGGCGATAAATGTGTAATTATGTTGTTTTAAAGTAATAATCGAATATTTCTATTTCTAATCGTAATATAGGAGATATTATCACTTGTTCACATGGGGAGTAGATTTTGTGATGCTATATGAGTAGTGAAGATGTATTGTTTACAATTACTGGTAGAAATTTAGATTCAGGTTTAAGAGGAGTTCCTGTAGGCACCTGTCAAACATCTTTTGTCGATCCTCTTGAAGGCGTCCACTATGTTGGTTACCCTGTTGAAGATCTGGTAAATATGGAGGAAGAAGATGTCATCTTTTTGTTGATGCACAAACGTCTTCCTACTGAAGAAGAGGCTCAAGAGTTTCACGCTGAGTTGACGCAGAGAGGTGAAAATATACCTACCGGTGCTCTCCGAGTTTTAGAATCATTAACTCCAGGGAGCGGTCACCCAATGGATTGGCTTTCTATCGGTATTATGGCACTCGGCGCAGCAGAGAATACAGGCGATACAAGAGCGGATGCGATGAATTTGATTGCTAGAATGCCTGAGCTAATGGCTAGGATTTTTAGATTAAGAGGTGGCGAAAAAGAGAAGTTACAACCTCGCAGACCGGGCCTCGGATTAGTAGAAAATTTCGTACATATGATGGGGTATAAAGGTCAGAAGGCTAGAGATATTGAGAGAGTTTTACGCTTCTTTTTCATTCTTCATATGGATCATGGTGGAGGAAACTTGTCTACCTTTTCTGGTAAAGCAGTAGCATCAGGCTGGGCATCAATTTACTCATCTATTTCTAGTGCAATGAATGCACTTTCTGGTCCACTTCATGGCAGAGCAAACCAAGCATGTCTCGAGTTCGTACAAAGAATAGGAACTTCAGACCATCAAGAAATCGAGGATTTTGTTCGTACAGAATTAGAAAACAGGCGCCCAATATACGGATTTGGGCATGGTGTACTAAGAGCAGAAGATCCTCGTGCACGCTTACTGATTGAGCTCGGAGAGGAAATTTGTCCAGATGATGACAATTTCAAAATCGTCAGAGCATTACGAGAAGTAGTTCCTTCAATACTTAGTGAAATACCTAAGATAAGCAATCCATATCCAAATGTAGATATTGCCAGCGGAAGTCTTCTTCATTCCGTTGGATTTAGAATGCCTGAGTACTATACGACTTTCTTTGGTTGGGCGCGTGTTGCCGGAATTAGTGCGCAAATACTAGATGAAAGAAATGCTAGAGATGGCAGAGGTACTCCAATTTATAGGCCCAAATATATCCCTAAAAATCAACCTTTGAGAAGATTAGAGTAATCAAGACCCCCCTCTATGCGATTTCCCCGTACCTCTGTGTCCAATTATTCGTGAAACTTCCCAAGGTAAACTTGATTCAGAAGTTTCATTTAAGAGTGTATCAATATCTCTTTCCCATAACCATTTTTTCTTCCATTTTTCAACAAAATTTCTTCTTTCACTATCTGATAGTTCATACCAAGAGGGTATTTCCTCCTGTAATTCAGAAATTTTTGAGGCATGTTCGCCCATAGGAGTTTCATCTAATTCTTTTCTCATTTCATCTGTCAAAGGTTGAGTTGCAGGTTTTATCCAACGCGCATGACCTGAATCTAAAGTAACTGAATTAGGAGATAAATCATCAGTAAGACCTGTTAAACCTGCATCTAGTAACAATCTTTCTGAATCTGATTTTGCAGGCCATACATAAATGGGATAACCTCTTCTATATTTTGTTAATCTATCCAATTTCTTACCTTCTAAACCCACTGTCCAACCAATATTGATTTTACTTTCAATACCTTTCAAATATTGTAGTGAACAAGGGAGCATAGGGGACCCTTCTTCTCTTTGTCTATCGATTAATTTAGGCAAAGAATTTGCTAAAAAAGAAGGAGTTGCTATAATTCTTTGAGTAGTCCAATTACCCCATGACCTAATATTAGGGCGTAGTCTACTAAATTCAAGATTAGTATTAATTTTCTTGGAAGCAGAAATAATCTTTGGATCGAATGAATAAATTACAGTACTACTACTGCTTCTTTCTATTGGTTGTAATAACTCATCTAATTTTTGAATCATCTTAATCATATGTTGTTCTTTTTCTCTACCATTGAACCATCCACCTGCCTTACCACTAGATGGATGTGGTGTTTTGAACTCTATACAAGTAAAAGCCCCTTCTTCTGTCCAACGACGAATAAAATCTTTATTTTCTAATAATTTATCCATGGTCTCTACATATTCAGGTAAATCATCAATTGTTAGGCACTCCGGATATTCTCCAAACTCTGTTTTTGAATCATGATGTAGGACTAGCATATCGTCCTCTGTCAATCGTAAATCTAGTTCTACACCATCTGAATTTATCATGCCATATACTAGAGCTTCAACTGTATTTTCTCTCGGTCGAATCCAATCTTTCTCGACCTCCATGACACTACGGCACTGTTGCTAATAATTAATCAAACGTTTTTTCCTACATTGGGGCGCCCCAATACTAAAGTGTCGAAAAGTAAGCCGAGATATAGGTATGGCCATGTCAGAGACAATCGAATTAGATCAAAAATCAGACCCGCAAGCAGTAAAAGGATATGCATTTTATGACTGGGCTAAATCTGCATTTGAGACTTCAGTAACAGTTGCAGTTCTACCAGCTTGGTACGCGTATCTTTTCCTCAAAGCCAATGGTTTGACCACTACTATCGGTTCAATTGAGATGCAAGGTGATGCTGTTTGGTCCTTTGCAGTTGCTTTTGGTACATTATTTATAGCCATTATAAGTCCATCATTGGGTGTCATTGCAGATAGGAGAAGAATCAAGATGTGGTGGTTAAGAATTCTTACTTATGTGGGAGCAGGATCAACTTTTCTCCTAGCATTTGCTCCATTGTTACCAGTAGATACTCAATGGATTTGGTTAATGGTTTTCTTCATGCTAGCTAATGTAGGATTGAATGGAGCAGGTGTATTCTACAATGCTCTTCTCCCACATATGGGTACCGATGATGAGATGGATAGAATTTCCAACCTCGCCTTTGCATATGGTTATCTTGGAGGTGGGCTCTTACTTCTTGTTCACCTAATTATGGTATTATCTTTAACCGGTGATTGGGTTATTCCATTCGTCATGGCATCTTCCGGAATATGGTGGTATGGTTTCGCTCTAGTGACCTTCAAATTGGTTCCAGAACCTCCTATTGAAAATGAGATGCCTTCACTCGGTTTTGTATCATCTGCCAAACTGGCAATCTCTGAAATTAGAAAGACTCTTAGTGAAGTTCAAAAATTTAGGACTCTTTTCATTTACATGTTAGCATACTTCTTCTTTATCGACGGTATAAACAGTGTAACTGCTTTAGGAGGTGTATTTGGTAGTACAGTTTTAGGTATCACTACAGTTGATTTAATTGTAACAATTCTTGCAATACAATTCGTAGCTTGGCCTTCTGCGCTTATGTTCACATCACTTTCCAATGGAGGAAAAATCCCCATGGTTAATCTTTGGGGCCCGAATAGATTTAAGATAATGATAATTAATGGAATTGGAACTAAGAGAGCACTTAACGTATCATTGGTCGGATGGGTTATACTCTGTTTTGCAGCACTTTCTTTCGCTCCATTGGAATATACTGACCATACTGATTATCAGGTGCAGATAGAAGAAGTTGATGGTGAGTGGTTCTATACTCCACATGCAAATATACTCGATACCCCTATTGCTTTAGTTGAAGGTGGAGACGAACAGATATGGGCTGAATCTTCATTACTTTCCTGGGGTATAGTACAGCAAAATGAGGATATTTCTGATGCTATAATCTATGAATGGGCAGGCTTCGATGATGATGGTAATGCTATTGCCGTCAGCATAGCCTCCCTTACACCCGGAGAAATTACTTCTCTAACCGAATCGTTTGAAGATACTCGTTTTTCAATTAGTGTTAGAGATACTTCAACCATGGTAGGTATTGATCATCCTACAAATCTTGGAGATGGTGTGATTGATTTTATTCCAGAAACAGTCAGGGATAAAGTCTGGGGTCCATTGCAACTTTCAGTAGGCATACAATTCTTAATCTTAGGTTGTGCAATGGGTACATTACTCGGTGGATCTCAAGGGTTAGCAAGGAGCATGTTTGGGCAAATGGTTCCTGAAACTAGAAGTGCAGAATTCTTTGGATTTTTTGGTTTCTTTGGTAAAGTTGCCGCGTTCATTGGACCATTATTGTATGGATTCATGACAGTGATGTATGACAGTAGAATGGGTATTCTATCAATTGCAGTATTAATTCTGATAGGTGCAGTTATGATGCGAATGGTCGATCTTGAAGAAGGCCGATTAGATGCACAAGCCGAAGATGCTCGTAATCGCGGAATTACTATTCCTGAAGAGTAATTTTATTTACTCATAATTTTATCAAATACTAATGCTACTTCTAGTAGCATGATCATTGGTCCTCCTACTAGGAACATTGATAGTGGATCAGGAGGGGATAGCAATGCCCCTAATACAATAGCGGTAAACCAAATAATACCCCTATTTTCTGTTATGATAACCCTACTAACAATTCCATTTCTTAGTAATATCCATACTAGCAAGGGTGTTTGAAAACTGATTATTGACCCGAAGAATAGCCCTACTATGAATCCCATCCAAGATTGTAATTGCCAAGTATTTGATAATCCTATATTAGTGGCATCATTTGCTAAGAATTCAAGAAGCATTGGTATCAATATTTTGTGTGCATAAATGCCTCCAACTATGGCGAGTCCAAAAGCCGAAATGAGCGCTATCGTAAATTGGAAAAATCTAGGTTTACTTTTGTTTATCTTCTCTCTTTTAGCCGCAGCAAATATTTCTCTCCCATTTAATGCTAGATCTGAGATTATTAATCCGAAGGTTAGGATAAATCCTATTTTCGTAGCTATACTCAATCGAAGTAAAATAACTTCCATTGGTTGTAATATTATTAATTCTACTCCATTTGGCAAATATCCATCCATATTCATCATCCAATCAATAATTTCTCCTGAAAATGGATAACCTAGAATCATCCCGGCTACAAAAACTGCAATGAATAGTTTTATCTTTCGCTTCAAATAATCAATTAAACCTACCAATTCGGCCATTGGAACCATGTCTCCGGGCCGTTCGTTCATGTTATTCCGTAGAGGTTCTATTCGTGAATACATCGCTCTGAGGTTTACTCATTCTTATCTTCTTAAAATTATAGATAGAATGTCTCCATCCTTCAGTCTATGGTCTAATCCGACTCTTTGCCAATCAAATTTTCCACTAGGTCCTTTTACTCTAGAGTATCTAAATTTTCTTACAAAATCTCTATGTAATTTAGCACAAACATCTCTCACAGTAGATGTATCTTTGATAATTAAAGGTTCGACTAAGTCCGCTTCTTGTCCCTGTGGCTTCAGATAAACGGACATAAAATGTAAATTTTCAAATATGAAATCTTTCATATTATCTATCCCTGTCCCTGTTTTTGCAGAAACTTGTAATACCGGCCAATTATGAGGTATCATTTCCATTGTTCTTTGGATGTCATCCTCATTAGCTAAGTCAACTTTATTGATTACTACTACTGCATTACTGTATACTCTATTACCTGCTAATGTATCTACAATATGATCGTCAGTGACATTTGTTCTTAGTGTCACTGTTGCTGAAACAATTCCAAAACTTCTTACAATTTCTTGTATCTCTTCATGAGTTAGATTTGTTTGTTTTACCGTTGATCTTACTACAATTCCTCCTCTATTAGATCTAGTGATAAATACTTGAGGTTCTTTTTGATTTAATCTCATACCAGATTTCCATAATTCTAAATCGAGAATGTCGAAATGCGATTCTTGAAAAGGATCTAACACATACAGAACCATGTCAGCTCCTCTTATGACATTCAGAATTTCTTTTCCTCTCCCTTTACCATCAGAAGCTCCTTTAATCAGGCCAGGCAAGTCAAGAATCTGAATTTTAGCTCCTCTATGCTCCATTAAACCAGGTATACAAGTCAAGGTAGTAAATGCGAAATTCCCCACTTCCGACTCAACTTCAGTTAATTGAGATATCAGGCTAGACTTACCAACACTAGGGAAACCAACTAATGCGACCGAAGCATCTCCAGATTTTTTAACTTCGAATCCTGGCCCGCCACCACTAGCCTTTGCATGAGCTTGTGCTTTTTCCTTACGTGCTCTTAACGCTGCAATCTTTGCTTTTAGTTTACCAATATGCGCATTTGTAGCTTTATTTTTCTGAGTTTTACCAATCTCATCTTCGAGTGACTTAATTTGTTCCTCGATTGTTGCCATACCTAAACCCCTTATCGCGTCTGATTAATATGTTGATGGCCCCGACACCTATTCTTCAATTGAATGGACTAAGCGATAGTTCATGCCCTACTTCTCTTTGGATAGACCTGAGGGGCGACCATGGCAGATGTGATACTAAATTTAGTAGATATGTCTCTCTTCGAAGAATTAAGTCTGATGCCGGTTCAAGATATTCTCGATGAAGTTGAAAATCAAACATTGAGAATAAAGAGGCCAGAACTCGATCAAGGTTTCCATCGTGATTTTGAGGTCGATCTAGAAGGAGATATATTAGAATGGTCAGATAGAAATCCATTATTAGATTTATCTAAGTCAATAATGGAACAAAAGATTTCTTCTGATGAACGCGCAAAAATTGGTATTTTATTGGCTAAATGGTGTTCTAAATCCGAATGGAGATGTTGGGAAGCCCGTCTTTTTCTTTATGTCGAACCATCGCTCCCCGAATCTATTGATGGTTCTGATGAATTCCTTGAGTTCTCTACTTGGAATAGTTTTGCAAATACTCTATCTTCAACCGACAAAAAAAGTTATTCTGAATCAGTAGTTCTTGATTGGATGAAAAGAAGAGAGAATTTAGGCGAAACAATGGATCCTTCTGATGACCCAAGAATATTACCTACTATGGAAGCTCATAAATCGGCCAGTGAGTCATTACATATTTTTTTCAATAATCTTCGCTCCGAGAAAATCAGTTTGCTCGTGGGTCGAGAATATCTAGAATCGAACCTTTGGTCAATCGATGGTATTTATTTAGTAGATAAAATGGTGATTAATTATGACTGAATTGCCCCTCCTACCACCTCCTCCTAGTTCGCCAATTAGTCCAGGTTTTGTTGTTTTAGGAAGATTTCAACCGTTTCATCGTGGGCATGCGATGATGCTCGAAGAAGCTGAGAAAATACGTATTAAAAATCATCCTAATTTAAAATTAATTATAGCGATTGGATCATCTAATCGCCCTGAAACTTTACGGAACCCCTGGTCAGCTACTGAAAGAATTGAGATGATTTCGTCTTGGCTTGAAAATGAGGCAGATTTCGACGCAGTTTTACTAGCTATACCTGATATTGAAGATCCCCCTAATTGGGTGTCTCATGCTGAGAAATATCATGGAGGCTCTGGAATATTTTTTAGTAGTGATTCTTATTCTTGTAAATTGTATGAAAAATCAGGTTGGGATATAATCTCAATGCCTCTGATAAAAAGGGATGAGTTTGAAGGCTGGAGAGTCCGAGAAACTGCTAGAATGCTTTCTACAATTCATGATAAAGACGCTATTGATACAGTATTAGGAGTTTCAACCCCTCAATCTGTTGTGAACTATCTTGTATCAAATGATTGTCTGAAGAGACTCGCTTTCTTGGGTGAAGGCGGGGAACCAGTCGGCTAATCAGGATCCAAGATCATCCGGGCTAAATTCACAATTACCTTCACAAGTATCGACCACTGAACCGGTTGAAAGATAATGGAATGCCATTTCTCTTGCCATAGGCAATGCTCCTATAGCGTTGTGCGCAGGGTGAGGTTCTTGCCCATATTCATTACCTTCAGGAGCATGCATATAGCCCCCGTCAAAGAAAACACCCACTGAACCCACATGTCCCTCTTCAACAATACTTATTCCATATGGGGTAATTGTTGATGAGTTAAGTAGTGGTATTCCTCCTGTTCTCATCATTCTTGATGATGAAATGTTGGATATCTGTAAATCAGTTATAGAAAATAAAGTCATTAAATTAAATGGTTCTATTTGATCTAAATATCCCTCTTCTCTGAGACTTAGGTATGTGTCTGTCTCAGTAGAATCCCATAATGATTGCATTATAGACATTGCAACCGCTCGATCTAGTTGGTTTTCATAGCCATATTCGCTAGCAAAAATAAAGTGAAATTTGTCATATTGCGTACATCTCTCAATAATATGTGAGAAAGAGGATCCTCCGGCCCACAGTACTCCTTTATCTAAATCAGGAGAAAGAGCAATTATCGAAGGGCCTCTTAATGCTCCATTTGAATATCCAGTATAGGTTGGATTAGTCGTATCTACTAACTTAGTCCCATCTTCTGAATAATATTCAGTTAAATCGGAGCAAATTCCAGTGAAGGTTTTTATCATGACTACTTGATTTATCATAGCTTGTTCTAATCTTTCGGCTTGATGTTGGAAGTATTGCATATTCAGAACTGCATACTCTATGCTTGTGAAATCATCATCTGCCCAGCCATAAAAACTAGTACCTATCATTGCAATATTATTTTCATTTGCCCACCCGCTCAAACCAGAGGTATTTCCATTTCCTAGGAATCCATGCCCCCAGACTGTTAGATTAGCAGGTCCTTGTTCTGTTGCCGAATTTGGTATTACTAACCAGAAAGGGATTTCTCTATTTTCAACAAAGACTGGAGTCCTATCATCTATTGATGTTCTTCTTATGAGTGCTGGCGGAAAGAATGATTCAGTATATTGTGGCGTTGTAAATGTACCAGTCATCAACCAATGGCTTCTATTTCCTTCCTCATCGAAAACCTCCGTATTTGATTCTACTGTGCATCCTATTCCATCTCCTATTCTTTCTAAAGCATCATTTCTCATTGAAAGTAATGGCCCGATCATTGATTCGGTTGAAGAGGTATGGAACTCCCAAGCAGTTTGAAGCTCACTTACTGAGATGTCAGAATTAGATTCTATCCAAGAGAATAAGTTTTGAAACTCTGCTCTTCTATTTTCAATATCCGGCGACGAAGTAAGTTGTTGATATTTTATTGCAGCAAAACCTTCTGGAGTGGGGACCAATTCTCCAACTTGGTCAGTTAATCCTGATATTATTACAACATAAGGTGTATTATGTTCCAATGCTTCAATTGTTCTGATATGAAATATAGTTGGCTGGTCGATTTCAGATCTTATGTCAAGTTCTACCCAATGTGCAACCAATTCTCCAGTTAATTTATTCATTAAAATTGTAGGATGCCCGCTTTCTAGGCTTTTAGAAATACTATACTGTCCTGCTAGTTCTGATACATCAGGGTCTACAGTAAAAGCAGTCATAATTTGTGTATTTGGGCTAACTCCGTCTATCTGATTAAGTATTGGAACTTCTATTGGGCTAACAGTACCTGAACTAGGTATCGTGTTTGAAGAATAATGAATTCTTTTACCAGTAACCGTATTAGGGTCATTAATCAGAAACGCATCAGAAGGAAAGGGGAGCATACAATGTATTGAATTTGTATTGTCACATCCATCAATATGTGGTATTTCAAGTATTTCGATAGGTTCCTCATAGTAACAACTTTGATCATTTATTGTAGCATTTTCATTGAAATTTAATGCATCTGCATCAGTACATCCTAAAATTTCGAAAACTCCATCAGTCACCTCATCATTTACTACTGTACATCCGGAAAGTACCATGGAAATACACAATAAAATTGCAATTTTAGATTTAGAATCTACCGTCATTATATTGTTGGGGTTCACGAAGGTTATCAATACTATTGTTCCGTAACAATCACTTTAGCAGGTCTTAAAACTCGGTCATGGAACATGTATCCTTCTTCAATTACCTCAATTATCACTCCCGGTTGTTCATCATTTGGCGCTGGTATTGCTGCTATTGCTTCCATGAACGCTGGATCAAATTCTTTACCCAATGCTTCAATTCTTACTATGCCTTCATTTTGTAAAGTATTCTTGAGCCTCTCTAGAGTCATATCAACTCCTTTTATGATCTTCTCTGGATCATTATTTTCAATTGCCAATGCTTTTTCCAAATTATCAACTACAGGTAGTATATTGGATGCTAAATTCATCCCCGCGAATTTCACTAATGTATTCCTTTCTCTAGCATATCGTTGCCTTAAATTGATAATTTCTGCGGCATTATACTGTTTTTCTGTTTCTAAATCTAGAACTTTTTCTTCGAGTATTTTTAGAGGATTAATTTCTTCCTCATCAAGAGTGGCTTCTTCTGGTTTTTCATCCACTTGCTCCTCGCCTTCGTCAGTCATGACCTTGGGTTTCAAACATCATTCAAGAATCCAATGGTCTTATGTTATTCGATATAGAAGTATTCGCCTGCAATTTTTTGCTCTCTATCTTTACGACTATCTGGTTTGTTTATTCGCGGCCTATGTGACTCATGATCTCTTCTAAATGTGATATTTACATCTTCAAGGAATTTATTCATGCCTTTTCTGAGACTTAATGGCCCCACTGCATTTCCAACCTTTCCGCCTTCTCCGTCGAAAACTAGCAGTGAATCGCTGACAATATCTATGAAATAGATGTCGTGATCAATTACCATAGCCGCTTTTTCATTACTTTCCATGGTTCTTCTTATTGCCTTAGCGGCTTCCATCCTTGCATTTGCATCGAGGTGAGCACTTGGTTCATCAAGAAGATACAAATCAGCTTCTTTCCCTAAGCAGATGGCTATACTTACCGCTTGCAATTCTCCTCCTGAGAGTTTTTTAGCCTTAAGTTCCAATAATTGGTCGACTTGCAATGGTCTGACTACTTGAGTATGGAATTCACCGGTTCTCCATTTATTCCCTAATTCTGTATTAAGCCAATCTTCGACACTTCCTTCGAAATCTGTATTGACATGTTGAGGCTTATACGAAACCTTTGCTTCCATGGTACACCATCCTTGATCCGGCTCAATTTCACCAGCAATCATTTTCACCATGGTAGTCTTTCCTGTAGCATTAGGTCCTACTACTCCAACAACTTCTGCGCTTCTGACCATGCCTTGCCCTGTCTTGAGTTTAAAATCCCCAAGGGTTTTTTCCATATCTCCCCATTTTAAAATTGGGAGTCCAACTTCTTCTCCTCTCACTCTTCCGCGCAAAAATTGTATTGGTTTATCTCTAATTCTAACATTTTCTTCTGGTAAGAAACCTTCTAAATATGCATTTATAGCACTTCTTGTCGATCTTGCAGGAGTGAATATACCGTATGCTGCACGCTCACCATATACTACATGCAGAAGGTCACATAATACATCTAATATTGCCAAGTCGTGTTCTACTACAATCACTCTCTTACCCATTTCAGCTAGATTTTGTATGATTTTAACAATTCTCATACGTTCATGTATGTCAAGGTAAGATGATGGTTCATCGAAGAAATATACTTCTGCTTCCTTCAACATTGTAGCACAAATAGCAACTCTCTGTAATTCTCCTCCCGATAATTGCCCTATATTTCTATCTAATATGTGATTAATTGCTAATAACTCTGCATATTCTTCGAGTTCTCCTCTATCATCTACTCTTTCTAATAATTCTCTAGCATTACCATCAAATATTTTTGGTAATTTATCTATATATTGCGGTTTTACAGCAATCTTTACACTATCTTCAGCTACAAGTTTCAAGTAATCTCTTAGCTCTCCTCTAGGAAATGAATCAATTATTTCATTCCAATCTAAAGAACTGATAGTCCAATCGCCTAAATTTGGTTTTATTGAACCAGAAAGAAGATTTATTGCAGTGGATTTCCCCATTCCATTAGGCCCTAGAATACCCACAACTTGTTTTTCTCTAGGCGCTGGAAGTCTAAACAGTCTAAACCCATTTTGATCATAACGATGAGTCATTTCCCCATCTAATTCTTCAGGGAGATTTGTGATTATTAATGCATCAAATGGGCATTTAGTAACACAAATCCCACACCCTATACAGAGAGGTTCAGAAACAATTGGTTTCCCACTAGAGTCATCAAGAATTATACATTCTATCCCGTTACGTACCGGTGGGCAAAAAGCCCAGCATTCTGCATTACATTTCTCAGGGCTGCACCGGTCTTCAAGAAGTACAGCCACCCTCATAATGTCATCTCACTATTATTCTACTCAATATATCTTCTATCATATAGACTATTTTTAGCCCTTTTCAATCAAACAGCAAAGAAACGATATCTCACATAAATATATGCAGCCAATCCTATTTTTTCTGTTTTAGATAATTGAGTTCTCTCAGAGAATACATCTCCATCATTCTTTTCGATTTTCTTCATAATTGAATGATAAAACGTTGTCATTGCTGCAGGAGAATATCTACTTGACTTATCTAGTAAAGAAAATAGCTTCAATCCTCTTTCTCTATATTTATCTGCACGTGAAATAAATTCCGAAACAAATGGTTTCCATCCTGGGTGCTTCAAAATATCTTTCCCACTCTTCAAATCCTCTTCTGATATACCATATCTCTTCAGATCTTCTAATGGCAAATAAACGCGGTCTCTTTCAATATCTTCAGCAACATCTCTAAGAATATTCGTTAATTGCATATAGATTCCCCAAGATTCAGCATATTCTCTTGCCCTTTTGTCATCATAACCATATATTTCTATACAAACTAGGCCTACTGTTGAAGCAACTTTGTAACAGTACGAGTATAAATCCTCGAATGTTTCATATCTATTGCGGTGGAAGTCTTCTTCCATACCACTAATCATATCATCAAGTAATTGTCTAGAAATTCCATATTTATTTACAGTATCTTTCAAAGCAATAAATATTGGGTCAGTTGATGTGACTTTCCCATAAGCGGTAGATAATTTCTTCCTGTAATAAAATAATTGCGACATTTTATCATTATATGACGAGCGTTCTAATACTGGTCTTCCATCGATTAATCTTTCAATTTTTGTCCTATAATCTATTGATTCTTGATTATCTTCTGACCCTCCAGGGAAATAATCAATGTAGTCTCCATCTGCAATATCATCTGCTCTTCTACAAAATGCGTAGTAAGCCATAATTGATCTACGTTCTTCCTCTGGAAGATACTTGAATGAGTGGTAAAAATTCCCCGCTTCTCTTCTTGTTAGTTCTTCACAATAGTCGTAAGCCGAGTCGATTACTTCCTGAGGCATCGAGCTTTCAGACCATATTGCAGCATCTACATGGGTAAATGGATTTACTAATTCTCCCCGGGAGCCTATTACTCCCATGAAAACAGCTCCTTCTCTTAGAGTCTCTAGAGCTGTTATACTAATTGCATGAACTGCCTCTCTTGTCACGTTTACTGCTGTACGAACTTTCTCAATAGGTGCTGAATCTGAATCTGCATCGACAAGTGTGATACTATTACCTAGATCGAACTCGACCTCAGTCTCAGAATCGCTAATCTGTCTCCCCGGCATACTACTCTCGTCTCGAGCCCAATTGATTTGTTCTTGAACCTCACGCTAGATTGATTAAATCATAAACCGGCAATTCAAGACATTTTTTTTGGATTTTTCCTACTAATACATAGCCAAATTGATTTTCTCATAATTTTCTTTATTTCTGGCCTTAAAACTTTTATTCTGTTATTTGCATCTAAAATATTCCCTTCCTTCAGGAGAACTAATGTTCTCTGACCAATTAGGATTGGCAACATACAAGATAAACGAAGCCGATATTGATTTTTAGGTAACATCTCTATCCATTCGACAGCATTATCTAGATAAGTCTCCGCTCTTTCTAAATATAAATCAAATAAAGGTTTGAATTTGTCAATATTTTTAGAATTTAATAAATCTTCAGCGGTTAATTGGTATTCTCTAAGTGTATCTTGAGGAATGTAACATCTACCCATTAGTAAATCTTCAGGCAAATCTCTCAAGATATTTATTAATTGTAATGACTTACCAAATTTTACTGCTTTTTCAAATAGAATATCTTTTTTCCCTTCATCTATTTGAAAAAGATGATCGAGTGACATGTGTGTCCAAAATTCTCCTACGCAACCTGCAACTCTGTATGTATAATCGTCTAATTGAGCTTCATTTTCAAGTGATATAATTTGCTCTCCTGATGCATCATTAAATCGCTCTAAGTCTAATATTTGCCCACTAATAATTATCCCTAGACAGGTTCTTATTTTTTCTCTATCAGAATCCGTAATTTTATCACTTTTTTCTAAGTAGTTCACAGGTATCATTGTATTTGATAATAATTCTGCCTCAGCCCCATTCTCCTGTATCTTCGCTAATGACGTAAAATCAGGCAACCCTTTATTTGAGTCTTGAATTCTAGTGTTATATTCCTTTAGACCTTGAAGTAGAACTTTATTTTCACCAACTTTTGAGTCAGCAATGGTGTCGGCTAAACGAGCCAATATGTAGAGTAAACCGATATGCCTTCGTATTTTCTTTGGAAGTACTTTCAGGCTTAAAAAGAATGAACGAGACGTACCTTCAAGAAGAGAATCTATCTTTTTTTCCGATACGCTAATGCTTAGCATATCTTCTCCCATGGGCTTTGAGATAATACTCGACATCTAAGACTCTCGCTTTTATAATTCATCTTAATCCGGCATCTTTTAGGGCTTTGACTAATACATTTCCAATTTCTGAAGGGTCTCTTGCAACATAAATTCCTGCTTTCTCAAAGGCAGCAAACTTTTCCTCAGCAGTACCTTTTCCACCTGATATTATAGCACCTGCATGGCCCATTCTTTTCCCGGGTGGTGCAGTTGAACCTGCTACAAAACCTACGATTGGTTTACTCATATTTTTTGATGCCCATTCTGCGGCTTCTTCCTCTGCAGAACCACCGATTTCGCCAATCATCACGATTGCTTCAGTTTGGGGGTCCGCCTCAAAAGCTGATAAACAATCGATAAAACCGGTACCATTAACTGGGTCCCCTCCGATTCCTACGCATGTAGATTGGCCCTCATTAACACTCATTGTCTGTGCTACTGCTTCATAAGTCAAGGTGCCTGATTTTGAAACGATTCCAATTCTTCCTTTAGCATGGATGAATCCTGGCATAATACCAACTTTACAGCCACCATTGTCACCTGGAGTTATTATCCCAGGGCAATTAGGCCCTATTAGTCTTACATTGGGATATCCATCCACTTTAGCAACTGCTCTAATCATGTCTAAAATCGGAATCCCTTCTGTAATACATACAATTAGTCCTCCTCCATTTTCATCAAAAGCATCAGCTGCCTCAATTATTGCCGCAGCAGCGAATTTAGCAGGGACATATATCACACTTACATCTGCATTAGTATTCTCAAGCCCTTCAGATACCGTATTGAAAACAGGGACATTTTTATTTGGTAATTCTACTATTTGCCCGCCTTTACCTGGAGTAACTCCTCCTACTACATTTGTTTGGTATTCGTCCATCATTGTACCATGGAAAGTTCCTTGTTTACCGGTAATTCCTTGAATCAATACTTTGCTATCCTCATGGATCCAAATTGACATTATTCTTCACCTCTTGTTAATTCTACAATTTTAGCAGCACCTTCTGACAAAGTGCTTGCAGTATGTACATCCAAATCACAATTATCTAGGACTAATTTACCTTCAACATGATTAGTTCCAGAAAATCGGACTACTAATGGTACTTCTAAACCAAGTTCATTAGATGCTTCTATTACGCTCCTAGCAACCATGTCACATTGGATTATACCTCCAAAGATATTAACTAAAATCCCCTCTACATTATCGTCTTCAAGTATTATTCCAAATGCAGTTGTTATTGATTCTCTTGTTGCTCCCCCTCCTATATCTAGGAAGTTTGCTGGTTCTCCTCCATACAGTTTGATTACATCCATTGATGCCATTGCAAGTCCAGCACCATTAACTAAGCAACCAATATTCCCATCCAATTTAACATAAGACAATCCATGTTCATGTGCTCTTATTTCAACTTCTTCTTCTTCCGAATGATCTCTCATTTCATCCATCCAGGGATGTCTGTATGACGCATTATCATCAAAACTAACTTTTGCATCCAATGCAATCATTTCTCCTGATTCCGATCGTACTAGTGGGTTAATCTCTATCATTGAGCAATCTCTCTCTACAAACATATTCGATAAGGAAATAAGCATAGATACTAAATCACTCTTAGAATCTCCAGAAAGGCCTAGTTTTTCAGCCATTTTTTCTGCATCTTTTTCATTTAATCCATCCACGGGGTGTGTCCAAATTTTGTGTATAGCATCGGGTGTATTTTCAGCTACCTCTTCAATATCTACTCCACCTTCTGTTGAAGCCATAATAAGCACGGATTTTGCCTCTCTATCCACTAGAAGTGCGAGATAATATTCATGTGCAATCGAACAACCTGCTTCTATATATAAATTGTTTACTATTTTTCCTTCAGGCCCGGTTTGTTTAGTGACTAGTTTTCTACCAATTATATTACTGGAATATGTCTCCACGTCATCTCTAGAAAATGCAATCTTCACACCGCCTTCCATGACTAGATCTCCTGTCTTTTGATCATAAAGATTGCCTTTCCCACGCCCTCCTGCGTGAATTTGTGACTTCACAGCAACTACTTTTGAATCTAAATTATCATATGCGGAGAGTGCTTCTACAACGGTTTTACAATGTATTCCATTCTGTACTTTTACTCCCGCTTGTTTAAACAAAGTTTTACCTTGATATTCGTGAATATTCATATTTCTCATGCCTCGGAAACGAACTCGCTCTTTGAACGATGCGCCTATACAGGTTCAAATCTCAGACACGAAGTCCTGAAATGAATTGTCATATCCGCTAGGGTATGGACGTAGTAGTTCTAGCAGGTGGTTTTGGGACTAGGTTAAGGCCTTGGACTGAAGGAAGGGCTAAACCTTTACTTCCTGTTTTGGATAAAACACTACTCGAGAGAGTTGTTGAATGTGTACCTAATGAATTAATTGACAGGGTTGTAATTGCAGCAGGATATAGTATCGCTGAAATGGAACAGTTCTTCAGTTCTAGTAATCTTCCTTATGATGTAATTATTTCAGTTGAAGACAGTCCATTAGGCACTGGAGGCGCCATAGCGAAATCTCTTGAACATCTGAATGGAGATGGTCCGGTTTTGATTCTCAATGGCGATTTAGTATCCAGCGTTGATGTCAATCAATTATTGAATTTCCATCAAGAAAAAAACGCATCAATAACACTTTCACTTTGGCATGTTGATGACCCAAGCCGATTTGGAGTATGTGGTCTTGATGAGTCAGGAATGATTACTCGGTTTCAAGAAAAGCCAGAACCAGGTACTGAATTTTCTAATCTAATCAATGCAGGCTGCTATCTTATTGAAAGAGATGTACTTGAATCTCTTTCTTTAAAAAAACATAGTATGGAGAGAGAAGTGTTCCCATTGATTGCAGATAAGGGAAAAATGGCAGGACTTGAATTTCAAGGATACTTTGTCGATGCTGGAACTCCTACTTCATTTATTGAAGCCACACAAGTTTGCATTTCTAATCTAAAATTCAAACTTGGTGCTATCGATGATAATAATAATTGGTTCCTTGATCAAGAATTCATAGATGATTCTTATCGGATAACTGGTTCATCTGTTTCAAGTAATGTATCTATAGGAGATGGTTGTGAAATTGTTGATTGTGTGATTTTATCAGGGGCTAAAATTGGAAATGGTTCTAAATTATATAGGTGCCTTATCGGTGAATCGAGTACAATTAATAACGACTCGAATATATCTGACAAGGTAATAGGACATCATGAAATCATCTAATTTATCCGTTATTGTCATATCAGTTTGATGTCTCCGAGATTCATGAGTGAGCAGTTAGTAGTTGTGAATTTTAAAACATACGAGTCTGCTCATGGCGTAGCGGCAGAAGAATTAGCATCAATTATGGGACAGATAGAAACAGATGCAAGGATGATTGCTGTGGTGTCTGCGTTTGACTTATCTGCTGTTGTTTCCATGGCTCCAAATCTTGAGATTTGGACTCAACATCTTGATCCGATTAATTTTGGTTCTAATACCGGTTGGCTACATCCAGAAACTGCAATACAACGTGGTGCTAAAGGCACTCTAATTAATCATGCAGAGCATAAAGTATCAATTGAACACATCGCAATGTTACTAGATAGTGTTCCTGAAGGATTCACTGTTTGTGCGTGTGCAGCTGATATCGACGAAGCCAGAGCATTATCTGCTCTCCAACCAGACTATGTTGCTGTCGAACCACCTGGACTAATTGGTGGAGAAATGTCGGTGACAACAGCTGATCCTGAAATTGTTAGTGGAACCGCTCGTGCTATTCGGGAGATTAGTAAAGACGTAGGCATTTTGTGTGGTGCAGGCATCAAAAATGGACAGGATGTAGTTAAGGCCATAGAATTAGGGACTTCTGGAGTTTTATTAGCCAGTGGCGTAACTAAAGTTAAAGACGCCAAATCAGCTTTGGAAGATTTAGTTTCAAAACTTTAGGGAAATCCGGTAAATGATTTTATGCCATTAACATTTAGATAGTCATAGCTAATGATTAGATAATCACTGTTTTGCTCTCTTTCGAGATGCTTTTCGGCGACGAAGCTTCTTCTTACGCCATTTCCAGCGTTGGTTTCCTTGCTTCTTCCAGGCACGTGAACCTCGCTTCATTCAGCACGCCGACCTACTGCCCCTATATGAGCGATTTGTAGTGTAAGAACAGACGTTCGTCCCTGGATGTGTGTGTTTGAGTGGTGGGCGATACAGGATTCGAACCCATGTCATCGGCTTAGAAGGCCGATATGATATCCAGACTACACCAATCGCCCTTGGGCTGTCGCGGTAGTATCTCTCTCATGAACCCTACACCTCAGAGATATCTTCTAGAAGCTCACCTACAGCATCTTCTAGTACGATTTGCATTTCTTCTACATCCTTTCCTGCACTGTAATTTAATTCACCATCATCTTGTATATCTTTCCTTATATCTTTGACACTTCTTCCGATTATTTTACTAATTTCTTTTTTCTGACTTAAATTCCCTCTTCTTAAAGAAATTAAATTAATGCATAAAAAACTATACAATTTAACAAAGTATGATAATTTATATTATTCTATTGCACTAAATAAAAATTCATTTATGAGAAAACCTAATCCTGGAATGTTAATTAAAGCAGGTAAAAAATTCCAGATAGATCCAGAGAATAGTTATTTTATCGGGG
>Ga0209308_10000743_pt1 | contig 32305 bp, 31 predicted proteins | sample COGITO_mtgs_1204_3_FD_184806 | JGI IMG/M metagenome (GOLD analysis project Ga0209308, IMG submission 184806) | Pelagic marine microbial communities from North Sea - COGITO_mtgs_120405 (SPAdes) (version 2) | ecosystem: Environmental > Aquatic > Marine > Epipelagic ... | reverse complement strand
GTCGAGGGGTGAAAGAAATTGTCACGATCCCATTGTTCTAGTTGGTCATTCTTATGCATTTTGTTCCTTTGTGCCCACATGTTGTACACATCAACAGAATTAAATTAGATATGTCAATAAATACACGGCATTAATTAGCAATTTTAGGCAAAAATTCATTCAATAAATCTTGTGTTGTATACAAAACAGTGCAAATATTTACTAAGATAAGACCCTTTTTCAAAGGAACAACTTCGTGAAACCAACCATCGCACCTTTTAGCCATCGTGAATATCAACGTCGCATCCACAAGACTCGTGCTGCAATGGTCGCATTGGGGGTTGATGTTATTTTCGTAACCGATCCATCAAATCAAGCCTGGCTTACAGGCTATGACGGATGGTCATTTTATACCCATCAAGGCGTAATTTTGGGACAAGAGGGTGACCCCGTTTGGTGGGGGCGTTATATGGATTCGATAGGCGCTGGCCGCACTGTTTGGATGAGCGCAGATCACATCAAAGGCTACGGAGATCAATTCGTGCAATCCACCGTGCTACACCCAATGACCGAATTGGCCGAACACCTAAAGGCCATGGGATACGCGTCGGCGCGCATTGGGGTTGAGATGGAAAATTATTATTACTCGGCCAAGGCGCATCAGGTTTTGGGAATCTCCCTGCCCCAAGCAACGCTGGTGGATGCGACAGCTTTAGTCAATTGGCAGCGTTTGATAAAATCTGAAGATGAGATCGTTTTCATCCGCAAAGCCGCACGTATTTCAGAAAAAGTCATCACCACCGCGATTGAAAAAGCTGCTCCAGGTATCCGCAAAAATGACCTTGTGGCAGAAATAATGCACGCAGCCATCACGGGCGTGGACGATGATTGGGGTGATTATCCTGCCATCGTTCCACTTACCCCTTCGGGTCTGGATGCAACGGCCGCACATTTGACATGGAACGGCGATGAGATGCGCGCCAATGAGGCCACCTTTTTCGAACTTTCGGGTTGTTATCGCCGCTATCACGCGCCTTTGTGCCGCACCGTGTTTTTGGGTACGCCGTCTGACGATATGCGCCGCGCCGAAGCAGCGCAAATCGAGGGCATCAGTGCTGGGCTTGATGCCGCACGCGCGGGCAATCGCACCTGCGATATCGCTCATGCCTTTTTAAATGTATTAAAAAAATACGACATGAGCCGCCAAGGCCGCATGGGTTATCCGATAGGGCTTTCTTATCCTCCAGACTGGGGCGAAAGAAGTGCGTCAATCAGAACCGAAGATGAAACAGTTTTGGCCCCCGGCATGACTTTTCACTTCATGCCCGCCCTTTGGATGGACAGCTGGGGGCTCGAAACCACAGAAACCATCCTTATCACAGAAAATGGCCCCGCCGAGGCGCTTTGCACCGTTGAGCGTAAGCTTTTTGTGAAAGACTAGCTATGTATTTTGATCAGACCCAAGCTCTGTTGGAAAAGCTCGTAGGATTTCCAACTGTGTCAACCGACAGCAATCTAGCAATGATTGAATATCTGGCAAACCGCTTGCAAGATGTGGGCGCCAAGGTGGATGTGATGTCTGACCATTCGGGCACCAAGGCCAATCTATTTGCTACAATCGGCCCCGAAGTCAGCGGTGGAATCTTACTTTCGGGGCACTGCGATGTGGTGCCCGTAACCGACCAAGCTTGGAGCTCAGACCCCTTTAAGCTCCTGGAACGCGACGGCAATTTTTATGGCCGCGGCACTTGTGACATGAAGGGTTTCATCGCGGCCTCAATCGCCTTGGCCCCTATGTTTGCGACCAAGGTTAAAGACCGCCCCTTGCATTTCGCCTTCACCTATGACGAAGAAACGGGCTGCATTGGGGCGGGTCATTTAGCCGAGAACCTGCGTGCGCGCGGCCTTGTGCCTGCGGTCGCAATTGTGGGCGAGCCGACCGAGATGCGCATTATAGAAGGACACAAAGGTTGCTACGAATATACCACGCACTTTCATGGACTTGAGGGCCACGGCTCAAGTCCCGAACGAGGAGTGAACGCGGTTGAATATGCGGTGCGCTATGTGAATTACCTGCTGCAGGTAAAAGAAAATCTACGCAATATGAGCCCCGCCGACAGTCGCTTTGATCCGCCATGGAGCACGGTCAACGTGGGCGCATTCAATGGCGGAGTTGCACATAATGTAATCGCTTCAAAAGCCCGTGTCGATTGGGAAATGCGCCCCGTACAAAAAACTGATGCCGACTATGTGAAAGCGAGCCTGCTTGGCTACTGCGAAAATGATCTTTTGCCAGCCATGCGCGCGATCTTTCCTGATGCACGCATCGAAACCCAAACCATCGGTGAAGTTGAAGGGTTGATCCCCTCCGATGTGAATGAGGCCAGGCGGATAGTGACCGAACTGACTGGCCGACAAGACGCCGATGTGGTGCCCTTTGGCACAGAAGCCGGTATTTTTCAGGCCATGGGCATGGATGTCGTACTTTGTGGCCCAGGCTCGATCGCTCAGGCCCACAAGGCGGATGAATTTGTAGCGATTGACCAAATTAAAAAATGCCTCACAATGCTTGAACGTCTGGGGGATAAGATGAGTGCCTAAAGACCAACCTTCCGAGAAACGCGACCCCATAATCCCTGGGGTCCGAGAACGCCATGCGGCGATGCACCACGAAATTCGCAGTCGCATCAGTGTGCTTGACTACCCCCCTGGCATGCGTCTGTCTGAAGTGGAACTGGCCGAAGAATTTGGTACAAGCCGCACACCCCTACGGCGGGTTTTGGCACGTTTGGAAGATGAAGGTTTGGTCAAATCCATGCACGGGGTTGGAACATTTGTGACTGATGTTGATCTAGACGAATTAGAACAGGTCTACCAGTTGCGCGTAGAACTGGTAGAATTCACAGCCAAACTTGATCCGGTCATGCCAGATGACGCGTTTATGGCGCGCCTTGATTTGCTGATTTCGCGCAGCCAAAATATGGCTCAAACGGCCAATCCACAGGCATTTACCCGCCTCGATATTGATGTGTTCCACACACTCTTGGACCTAACAGGCAATCGCCCGCTACGCAAAACTATGGAAAGACTTTACTATCAAACCAAGCGGATCTGGCAAAAATATGCCATTGATGCGCGGTTAGACCTGAACGCAGAATTCCGTATCTTTCATCGCGAACTTGAAGATATCAAAGAAGCACTTTTGACCAAAGATCTGGACGCTGCTGCTCATATCCAACGCGCTCATATTTCAATGAGCTTCAAACGTTTAATGCAAAACGAACAGGGCCTTTAGAGCGGAGTCCTAGTCACGCATCCTAACCACTATGATAGGTAATGCTCATTGATGCCACGCCACTACAACATAAACGCACTAGAAACAAAGTCGCTTTGTTGCGTTTGGCTAGTGCCAGAGGGGCCGTCACAGGCAGCTATGATAGACGGTTGCGTTACTCCATATGGGGTGCGAAGTACACTTACAGACGGGCTATTTTCGTTGATGTAAAAGGTGGCCAAGACCACAATATTTTGGCCATAATTATAAATAGGTGCAAAATGCAAAAATACTCACTTCTTGACCTGTCTCCTATCCCAGAGGGTGGAACACCAGCTGACGCATTGGCTAACTCAGCGAGCCTTGCTTTAGCGGCAGAAAAGTTTGGTTATCATAGGTATTGGCTTGCGGAGCATCACAATATGCCAGGCATTGCGAGTGCGGCTACATCAGTGGTGATTGGTCACGTCGCGGCAGCGACAAAGACAATACGTGTTGGAGCTGGAGGAATTATGTTGCCTAATCATGCTCCCTTGGTGATTGCTGAGCAGTTTGGCACCCTAGCAACATTATACCCAGGACGAATAGATCTTGGACTTGGGCGCGCACCTGGAACAGATATGGCAACGGCCCGTGCATTACGTCGGCACATGGCCAATGGAGATAGCTTTCCCCAAGATGTGCAAGAACTAATGGCATATTTTTCGGACGCATCCGACAGAAAACCGGTCATGGCAATTCCTGGAGTTGGAACTAATGTCCCTGTATGGATATTAGGCTCAAGTCTTTATGGCGCTGAGCTGGCCGCACTTCTCGGGTTGCCCTATGCCTTTGCATCACACTTTGCGCCAGCAATGCTGGCGGAAGCCCTTTATATTTACCGAAACTCATTCGTACCTTCAGAGACATTAGCAAAACCATACGCATTAATTTGTGCTGGTGTATGCGCCGCGGATACAGATGAGGAGGCACATTACCTACGATCTTCGCAGTTACTGGCATTCGCCCGTTTGAGAACTGGTAATCCAAGCAAATTACCTTATCCAGTTGAGGATGTGTTGTCAGAGATTCCACCCCATGTTCTTTCTCAAGTTGAAAGTGCGATGTCATGCTCTGCCACTGGCGCACGAGACAACATTAAAAAGCAACTGAAGGCACTTATTGATCAACATAAACCGGATGAATTGATGGTGACTGGGATGATCCATAATCACAAAGCAAGAGTGAGGTCATTTGAAATAACATCTGACGTTTTAAAGGAACTGAGTGTTGCTGCACATTGACTTTTATATATAGCAAACACTGCTACTTAACTTAAGTAAAAGCTGAAAATATTAATAATTCAGCAAATTAGATTATAAAAAAATACAGGCATCAACGATGCTCAAAATAACCGCCGATATTAAAAGTATCTGTGCACTGATATTAATAATTCACCGCGCACAGCATAATAGTATGGGTCTGTAAAATTCCTAAAAAACTTAATGAAAATTGACTGACCGTCACTAAATTGAGATTTTAGTTATAGAATAAATTGACTTAGTCTCTTCGATGAATATTTACACAAGTCAATCATTTGAAAAATCACTAGAATGAGACCTGCCGAAGAAAGATAATTTCTTGTCATTCAATACACTACCTTAAACAACTAAATATTATGTAAAGATCAAAATCTGCGACCTTTGCCAAATATCTAATAGCAGGCTTACAATTTCACTCGACACCATCAAGTCTTAGTAAAAAAAAACTTCCCCTACCTATAAACTAATCGCATATACCGCCGTTTGTTAAGATAGGAGAATTTTTATTTTAAGAGGTAAAACATGTTTGATGAACCGCAAGCACCACAGTCAGTCCCTGAGCTTTCCAAAGAAAATCTCGATATTTGCAAACGTTTTTTGTGCATCCTTGGCATTGAAGCGGATAAAGATGACCAACAGATTGCAAACTTATTGACACAGATTGATCAGTTTTGGAAAGCGTCGGGTAGGTATGACTTCAGAGGTGCGCCTAAATCAGAAAGCTATGTGTTGCATTGATTTGTAATTAGAGAGCCGCAATATATGGCCTGATGGGGAGACTAGAGGATACGAAGCAACAGTTGGATTTGTTTTTGATAGAAAGGCCAGCGATCAAAAATATTGCCGGCTATAAAGAAGTTGCACCGATAATTATGGGCAAAAAAGTTTTAGAGGGGATGCTGTTGGCTGGTATGCCCAAAGCTTAAATGCTAAGATAAAACCAACAGACCAATATTTTATAACCAAAAAGTTTCAGTTCGCTTGGTTTCAAATTCATATTTTATGAAAATCTTTTAGTTTGATTTTGGAAGCTGATTTAAATCAAATTATTGTTATTTATTAGCTAGTTTAAAATGATCACTGAAAGGTTGGCATTCCAACAAAGTAGTATTTATACAGTTTTCCAATAGTGCTTTAGATTCGTCTAATTCATTTGGCGAAAGTTCAGAACTTAACACCGCAAGGTTCTGGAAAGCCTTGTAATTATGACTTTTGGCGGCAAGTGTCAGCACGGAATATGCAAACTGCAAACTTTCGGCATCAGTCCTATTTTCGTAAAGCAAAACACCCAGATTATTTTGAGCGCCAGAATGTCCCAAGCTCGCGGCCAGCAAGTACCATTCAATAGACTTATCTATATTTTTTTTAGTTCCCAGCCCTTTTTCCACCATAAAACCTAAATTAAACAAAACAAAACCATTGGGGTTATTTTCGTAGTATTCAAGCCATGAATTATAGGCAGCACTATAGTTCCCCTGCCGATAATATTCTGTTCCGTTTGAGAAACTCTCAGCGTGCACTTCGTCGCTTAAAGCAACAAATATAAACAGAAAACACATAAAGTGACTTCGGTAGACCTTTATACTTACCTTAATTTTGTCCAGCAAAGTTTAATCTCTTAGTAACCGCATCTAAATTAAAGCACACATTTATTTACGACCTGTTCGCTTGCTTGGAATGCCCCCAGTGAAGTGGTCCGCCCATTGGGATATGATTGTCCCACTTTTAGGAGGACTAAACGATGGCTGGAAAGCGAGAGAAACCAGAAGATATTGTGCTGAAGCTTCGTCAAGTTGAAGTTTTGCAAGGGCAGGGAAAGTCAGTTTCCGAGTCTGTCCGGCAGATAGGCGTAACAATTCAGACCTACTATCGATGGCGCAAAGAGTATGGCGGCATGAGCCGGGATCAGCTCAAACGGCTGAAGGAGCTTGAGACTGAAAACCAACGCCTCAAGCGTGTTGTGGCGGATTTGTCCTTGGATAAGATGATCCTCACCGAGGCCGCGCGGGGAAACTACTAAGCCCTTCCCGCCGCCGTCTATGCATCGATAATGTGCGGCAAACCCTCAGTGTATCTGAGCGCAGGGTCTGCCGCACACTCGGCCAACATCGCTCCACGCAGCGCAAGGTCCCACGTGGCCTGCCTGATGAGGAACGGTTGACTGAGGATATTATTGTGTTGACGAAAGAGTTCGGACGATACGGCTATCGTATGATCACGGGCATGCTGAATAACAGTGGCTGGCACGTAAATCATAAAAGGGTCGAACGAATTTGGCGACGAGAAGGGCTGAAAGTCCCGCAAAAACAGCCCAAGAAAGGTCGGCTCTGGCTGAATGATGGCTCATGTGTCCGGTTGCGACCGGAGCGGAAAAACCATGTTTGGTCATATGACTTTGTTCAAGATCGAACACATGACGGGCGGATCTTTCGCACGCTGAATATCATTGATGAGTTCACTAAGGAGGCCCTGACCATAAAAGTCAAACGCAGGCTCAATTCAACGGATGTGGTCGACGCGTTGACAGATCTATTCATACTACGTGGCCCGCCAGAGTTCATTCGATCAGACAATGGTGCCGAATTTATTGCCAAGAAGGTAAGGACTTGGATAGGGGCTGTCGGTGCCAAAACCGCGTTCATCACACCAGGCTCACCATGGGAAAACGGTTATTGCGAAAGCTTCAACGCCCGCTTCCGCAATGAGCTACTAAATGGCGAGCTGTTCTACACTTTACGTGAGGCCCAAATCCTCATCGAGCGCTGGCGCCACCATTACAACACTGTCAGGCCCCACAGCGCCTTGGGCTATAGACCACCAGCGCCGGAAAGCATGATGGCCATAGACCAAAGGCCCGCCATGCATTAACATTCAAACTGGACCACCCGATGGGGGCACTCCAAAGCGATGCACAATTTGAGCGGATTAATATTGATCTTTAAAAAAATCCAAACCGGTATCAGAAAAGCCTTTAGCGAATGCCCTCAACACGGCAATTCAACCGGTTTGCCTTGATCTCACAATTTCAGGGAGACACCGGCATGCTACGGCAAATCATTCAGATTGATAATAAAATCATGGCACCAACGGTAGGTCAACGGTGGGTTGCAGTGTTTGAAAAATTATTAAAATACCAAGCTGTCAATTTAACTTTGAGCAATGTTCCCAATGATAATGTTGCCAGCTAATCGGTAAAAATTGATATCTTTAAGGCGTCTATGACAGTGTGTCCTTAATAGATGTCACGCCAGTAAAACGTGGTTCCAGCTTTTTGCAATAGTCTTACCCAACCAGGTATTACATCGAAGCCCATAGACTAGATGGCAAAACTTTGGAGTTTGCAAAATATATTGTGATGTTAATATAAGGTTTGGCAGGCAGATATAAATGATCCAATCCCCACGATCTTTTGACAGCTACACACAAGCACTGCTTTTGAGCATTGAAGAAGAGCATATGGGTGAAACCTATTTTGCAACCTTGGCCAAATTTCACACAGGCTCGGCCAAACAAGCGCTTTTAGCCATGTCACAGATTGAAGCGGCGGTTATTTTGGCGATGCAGCCCTTATTAGATCACTTGGGTCTTGCGGTCGCAGATCAAAAAACAGTGCGCGCTTTAGGCGTTGCCGAAGCTGAACGGCTGCAGGGCCAATCATGGCAAGAATTTTTGATACATATGAACCGAGATTACCCAGCATTTTTGGAAGAATTTGACCAAATCTTGGCACTTTCACCTGCGTCAGACCTAAAATACATTCAGGTTTTAAGTTCCCACGAACGCGCCTTCATTGACTTTGGCCGTGCTGAGCAGCGTGGCGATACCAATAGCCACAGACATTTGAATGATTTCTTGGCTGAAGTAACGGCATTTTGTGGTTAAAGTTCGAAGGCTTGGGCATGATCGGTAAATAAAAACTGAACCAGTAAAAATGTACGCCTCAGCGCCATTTCGCGCGAATAACTTTGCGGAAAAAGATGCAGTTTTTGCCAATATCCATCTGTAACCGAGTCAATCCAATCACTGGCCAACTTTGCCTTTTCAGGGTCTGACGGCAGTAATTGAATGCAAATATCTTCGATCGCATTGGCCCGTTTTTGGTCGTATTGATTGGTGATTTTGGAATATTGCGGCGTGAATTTTTGTTCACCCCAAAAGGCAAACCAAACCGCAAGCGTGTCGTTATTGCAAATTTCTGCGTCAAAATCGGCTTCAATAATAGCGCGCAGTTTGGCGGCGGGATTATTTGGCGCATTGGCCAAGGCTGCTTCCCAATTGTCTTCGTAGTTTTGGTAGAGTTCGCGTAAAGCCTCGCTTAAAAGCCCATTTTTGGATTTAAAATAAAATATGGCCACGCCCTGAGAAAGGTCCGCTTCCGCGGCCACGGTTGCCAAAGTTGTTTTAGCCAAGCCAGATAAGATTATCGACCTCAAAGTGGCGTCCAAAATCTGGCGCCGACGCATATCAGCATTGCCTTTGCGCTCCTTGCGTTCTTTGGGCGGCTTTGGGTCTGAATTTGAAAGTGTTTGCATCTAATGCTCTTAAATATTGTCTCTTCTCTTATTTCATACTTTTTCGGGAATGTCAGTCCATGAATTTATTTATTTGAGCGCTCAAAAAAACTTTACGTTGATGTTCATATGTCTTAATCTAGAACGATAAGAGGAGAACTCCATGGGTCAGCACGACAAATACGACGCAATCATTGCTGGCGCGGGCCATAACGGCCTGACGACCGCGTGCTATTTAGCAAAAGCCGGTCTTAACGTTTTGGTTGTTGAAAAAAACGAATGGATCGGCGGCGCGGCCGTGAGCCGATCACTGGTCGATGGTTGGACCTATTCGAATTGTTCTTATGTTTGTTCGCTTTTGCGCCGGGAAATTGTGCGGGATCTTGAACTGCCACGTTTTGGCTTGCAGGTCATCCCGTACGAAGGTGGTGCTACATTCACCCGTGACGGCGATTACTTCGCCTATATGTCAGACCATGACGCGCTGCGCCGTGAAATCGCGCGCCATTCGGAACATGACGTTGACGCTTATGACCGCTTTAGTCAAACCGTGATCCGCCAATGCCGCTTTATTCGTCCGTTTTTGCTGCGCAATGCGCCCGACCCCACATCCCTTAAGCCCCGCGATCTGGGCGAGCTTTTATATTTAGTTAAAAAAGCCCACGGCCTGGGCGGTAAAGAGCTGAATGAAACGCTGCGCTTTTGGTCTATGTCAATCGGAGATTTTTTGGACGAACATTTTGAAAGCGATCTGATCAAGGCGCATTTGGCGGGATCAGGGATCATTGGCACGGGGCTTGGAGTTTATTCACCGGGCACGGCCTATGTGCTTTTGCACCATTACATGGGCGATGTTGACGGCGCGATTGGCGCTTGGGGGTTTGCGCGCGGCGGCATGGGTGCCATTTCAAACGCCTTGGGTGCTTGCTTGGCAGAGGCGGGCGGTAAAATTCTGGTCGGCTCAGGCGTGGATCAATTTATCTCCGAAAACGGCAAAATCAAAGGCGTGACGCTTGAAAACGGTAACAGCTATCTAGCCCCCATCGTCGCGTCAAACATGGATGTGAAACGCACGTTCTTAAAACACACCAATCGCAATGAACTGCCCAGTGATTTCACCAAAGCGGTTGAGCGGTTTAAAATTCGCGGCTCTTCGGGCAAGATCAACATCGCGCTTGACGCGATGCCCACCTTCACCGCCGCCCCAAAAAATGCACCGTTTTTGCGCGGTGACTTGCACTGCTCAACCTCATTAACCGAACTTGAGCGCGCTTATGACGATTGGAAAGAAGGGCTTTGGTCAAAAGATCCCTATTTTGACATGCTGATCCCCAGTCAAATTGACCCCACCATGGCGCCTAAGGGCAAACACATGATGACGGTCTTTGTGCAATATGCCCCCTATGACCTTAAGGTTGACGGTGTGCGCGCGGGTGCAAATTGGACGGATGCGAAGCGCCAAGAGTTTGGCAACACGGTGCTTGATAAGATTGAACTGGCCTGCCCCGATATTCGCGAGAAGATGGTGCATGCCGAAATTCGCACCCCTTGGGATATTGAAAACGAAGTGGGCCTAACTGAAGGCAATATTTTCCAAGGCGAGCTGACATTTGATCAACTGCTGTTTAACCGCCCTGTGCCCGGCTATGCGCAATATGAAACGCCGATTAAGGGTATGTATCTTGTAGGCTCGTCCAGCCATCCCGGCGGAGGAGTGATGGCAGCTCCGGGGGCCAATGCGGCCAAAGAAATTTTGCGGGGCCTTGGCAAATCTAACAGGATGACCGGCTATGCAAGCTAAGGAGAATATGATGCCCCCCAAAACCTATGACGCCATCGTGATCGGCGCGGGCCATAACGGGCTTGCCGCAGCCGCCACTTTGGCCCGAAAAGGCCACGCGGTTTTGGTGTTAGAAGCGCAGTCTAGCATCGGTGGCATGGCCAAAAATGTTGAACTGATGAAAGGCGTTTTTGCCCCTGAAATTGCGCATTTACTTTACAATATTAACCCCACCGTGGCCCGCGAATTGGGCTTAGGCACCATTTTCGCGCCGCTTGATTTGATAAGCCTAGCCACCGTGTCACTATCGCCAAGCGGCGATCATGTGCTTATAAAAGACGGTACGCCGCAAGATATGGCAGGCAAATCCCACCCCGAGGCAGCGAAATATACTGAAATATACCAACGCCTTACAAAATTCGCGGGGCTTTTGGGGCAAATGTCAACCAAAACGCCGCCTTCGCTGGCGGGCGGCATCAAAGACATAACCGATCTGGCCCAAGCGGCGGGTCTGACCAAAATCGGCCTAAACCTAAAGCTGATGGGCAAGAAAGATATGCGCGAATTTTTGCGCGTGCTTTTGTCGAATATTTACGACCATTTGCTTGATGATCTAACGGATAGCCCCCTGTCAGGGGCGCTGGCCGCCGATGCGGTGCGCGGCGCTTACGCAGGCCCCCGGGCGCCCGGCACGGTGTTCACTCTCATGTACCGCCTTGGTAATGGCGCTATGGTCACATTGCCCAAAGGAGGCATGGGGGCTGTGGCCGATGCCTTTGGAAAAGCAGCCTCAAACAGTGGCGTGACCATTCGCACCGATGCGAAAGTGGCAAAAGTTATGGTCACGGACGACCGCGCCACGGGCGTTCAGCTTGGCTCTGGCGAAGTGATTATGGCAAAAGCGGTGCTCTCAAATCTAGGGCCCAAATCCACCATGATGCTGGCGGGCGTTGAGCATTACGATGTTGAAGCAACCCGTCGCCTGCGCCACCACCGGGCCAAAGGCACCACGGCTAAGGTAAACTTGGTATTAAGCGAAGTACCCGAATTCACGGGGCTCAAGGGCGACCTTACGCATGCGCGGCTGATCATAGCACCTTCGGCTACCTATGTTGAGCGCGCCTTTAATCCCGTAAAATATGGCGAATTGCCGCAAGATCCCGTGATCGAAGCAGTGATCCCCACCTTAAGTGATGCCAGCATCACCACGGATGGCAAACATATTCTATCTGCCATACTCAGCTTTGTACCCTACAATCTTAAGGGCGGGTGGTCTGACGCGGCGCGCCAAGAGCTGCGTGAAATTGCCATAAAAACGCTGGAAACCTATGCACCAAACATCCGCGCCCTGATTTTAGAGGCACAGGTTCTAAGCCCTGCCGATATTGAAACGCTTACAGGCGCGCCGGGCGGGCATTGGCACCACGGAGAGATGGGGATTGATCAGGTCCTGACCAACCGCCCCGCCAACCAGTTGGCGCATTACCACTTTGGGCCTGCGGGCTATTACCTGTGCGGCGCCACGGCGCATCCGGGCGGTGATGTGATGGGAGCCGCAGGGCGCAATGCTGCTATGCAAGTCATAAAAGACGGGGTCTTAAAATGAGCAAACATGTTCCCATCGGCCTGATCGAGACCCCATTTCACCCCCGTCTAGAACCGCTAAGCCGCGCCAAAAAATGGATGAATTGGGCAGGTTATATTTCGGCAGGTGTGATGGACACACTAGAATTTGAATATTTTGCTATTCGCAACCAAACCACGCTGTTTGACATCAGTCCCATGCATAAATACCGCATCAAGGGCAAAGACGCCCTTTTGGTCGTAAATCGCCTTGTCACGCGTGACATCGGCAAGATCCGCGATGGCCGTGTGAGCTATGTTTTATGGTGCGACGAAGACGGCAATCTGATCGATGACGGTACGCTTTTTCGCTATAGTGCACAGGATTTTCGGCTTTGCTGTCAGGAATCGATGCTGACTTGGCTGATTGACACCGCTTGGGGCTTTGAAGTCACAATAAAAGACGAAAGCCATAACGTGGCCGCACTTTCTTTGCAGGGCCCAACCTCATATTCCTTGCTTTCGGACGCGGGGATTTCCGTGGGCGATATGAAACCTTTTGACTGGTGCGAAGTGGAACCAGGGCTTTGGATTTCACGCACTGGCTTTACGGGTGATTTGGGCTATGAGCTTTGGACTAGCAACGACCAAGCGCTAGCGCTTTGGGATCGTTTATGGGGGGCGGGCCATCACTGGGGCCTACGCGCCATTGGGTTTGAAGCGCTCAATATTTGCCGTATTGAAGCAGGCTTTATGGCGGCGGGGTTTGACTTTCAGCCCGTGCACCACGCCGTGCGGTTGGGGCGCGGGCGCTCGCCCATTGCGCTAGGCGCAAGCAAGATGATTGATTTTAAAAAAGGCCATTTCAACGGCCGTCGCGCTCTATTGACCGAAGCGCAAACCGGACCCAGCCACCATCTGCGCAAAATCGACATTGGCGGCTTTAAACCCGCTGACGGTGCTTTGATCTATTATAAGAAAAAGCATGAAGTGGGTCACGTGACCTCGGGGGTGTGGTCGCCCACAACCAAGCGCAACATCGCTTTGGCCGAATTCAAAGCCCCTTACGGCGACACAATCAAAAACGACCTTTGGGCGGAAATATACATCAACAAAGAAGGCCAATGGGACAAACGATTGGTGCGAGTGGAAATTGAAAATAAGCCATTTTTCCAGAATGCCCGCTCCCGCGCCACACCACCCAAACCTTTTTAAGTTAGGAAATCCTATGAACCAGATTCCCAAAACCACGGGAAAAAATCACCCCGACACCGCTACTTTATTGGATTGGGATCGCATGCATCAAATCCACCCTTGGGCGGCAATGGATAGTTGGCGCGGCTATGAAACGATGCTTGTTGATTCTGCGGCAGGCATTTACATTTGGGATGCGGCTGGTAAGCGCTATCTGGATGGTCCAGGCGGCATGTGGTGTACGCAAATTGGTTATGGCCGCCAAGAAATGGCTGATGCAATTTCAGCACAGGTTATGAAAATTCCCTATAGCTCGCCATTTTCTTCGGCCACGCAACCTTCGGTGCTTTTGTGCAAGAAATTGGCCGAATTGGCCCCTGGTGATCTAAACAATGTACTGCTGACAACGGGCGGATCAACGGCCGTGGATACGGCTTTGCGCACGATGCAATATCTGAATAATCGCCGTGGCCTGCCCAACAAGAAACTGATCATCGCCCGTGAAAAAGGCTACCACGGCTCTACCTATCTAGCCCATTCGGTCACAGGCAAAGAACGCGACAAAAGCCATTTCGACTTTGAAACAAGACTTGTGCACTTACTACCTGACGTGAACCCTTACGGTCGCCCAGATGGAATGAGCGTCGACGAATGGTGCGACGAAAAAGTAACTGATCTGGCGCGCACCATCGCCAAACTGGGGGCCGAAAACATCGGTGCTTTCATTGCAGAACCAGTTTTGGCATCGGGCGGCGTGATTGTGCCGGCCCCTGGCTATCATAAACGCACCTTTGATCTGTGCCGTGAGAACGATATTCTTTACATCTCGGACGAGGTGGTAACGGGCTTTGGCCGCTTGGGGCATTGGTTTGCGTCAAGCGACGTGTTTGGCATTGAACCTGACATGATCACTTGTGCTAAAGGCCTGACATCTGGCTATTTACCATTGGGCGCCTGCATCATTTCTGACCGCGTTATGGAACAAATGAGCAATCTTGGGTCTCCCTCATCCTATGCAAATGGCTATACTTATTCTGGCCATCCAGTCAGCTGTGCGGCAGCGCTAAAGAATATTGAAATCATTGAAAACGAGGGGTTATTACAACATGTACGCAAAATTACCCCCCATTTTCAAGATCGTTTACGCGCTCTCAAAAAATTCCCTCTAGTGGGCGATGCCCGCGGGATGGGACTTTTGGGCTGCATTGAATGCCGCGCCGAGAACCTAGAGGCAGAGCGCTCACTTGGGGAACGCATCGATGTGGCCTGCGAAGAAATGGGTCTTTTGGTTCGCCCGCTCATCAATATGGCCGTGTTTTCCCCGCCGCTGATCATCACCCATGCCCAAATTGACGAGATGTTTGATATTTTAGAAAAAGCGCTTGAAATCGTGACCGCCGATCTGGCCCGTGAAGCGGCATGACAGCGGGCCTAACCCTGCGCCCGCTTTTGGCAAGCGATCAAGCCGCGTGGCGCGGGCTTTGGCTGCAGTATTTGGACTTTTACGAAACCACTTTGGCTGTTGATGTGTTCGAAACCGCCTTTGCGCGGCTGATTAGCCCTGACGCGCGCGAATTCAGCGGGCTTCTTGCCCTGTCAAATGGTGTGGCGGTTGGGCTTGCGCATTACCTATTTCACCGCAATCTTTGGGCGCTGGAAGATACCTGTTATTTGATGGATTTATTTGTGACCCCCAACTTGCGCGGCCAAGGTGTTGGGCGCGCTTTGATCCATGCCGTGCAAGACCGCGCCCAAAACTCTGGCACCAAAGGGCTTTATTGGATGACGCAAGAGTTCAACACGCCAGGCCGGCGCCTCTACGACACAATGGCGCAAAAAAGCGATTTCATTGTTTATGACATGCCTGATAGGCTCTAAACACTATGTTCGCGCCGCCCGTATTTTTGCGCCAAATCAATATCTTCGCCCAAATCCATCGCGGCACGGTAGCCGCTTTGTACGGCGGCGGCAATGATATTGGGCGCCTCTGCGTCCCCTATGCGGATCAATGACCCAATGCCCGCCACCTTTAAGGCCGCAGGCTGGGATTGCAAGTCGTCATAAAGCGAAAGCACAGGCAAGCGCCGTGTGAGTGGGATAATAGCGTCGCAAGCTAAATCCTGCACCCTTCCTGTTAGCACATTCATAAGTCGCGCTGCACCTTTGGGGGCGGCACTTAACATAACATTGGGTAAGATTTCCACGCCTGCGGCGGTTAGTTCTGCGTTCGATTGTTCGGTCTCAGTCGTCCATTGCCCCCAATCGCAGGATCGACCTGCGGGGGTGGCAAGAGTGACGCGGTGGCCTTTTTGGCGCAGCTCAAGAGCCAAAACCGACCCCAGATAATAATGATCATCATCATAAATCACGATATGAGGCGCGGTGATCGCAACACCCGCCAGCACGGTTTCAGCATTGATGATCTGACCAGCGGCTTCCATTTCAAGCCCCGTGTCCGAATGCCGCCCCACCGTGTCACTGGACCAAACCGCACCTGTGGCAATGATCACATGATTCACGCCCAGTTCGAGCACATCGGGGGCGGTCATGTGGCTTTCCAAGAAAACCTCAACCGCGCTTAATTTCGCAATCTGCCGCAAGCGCCAATCGCGCACACGGGCCCATTCACTTAGGCCTGGCAAGCGCGCCTCTTTGGTGATGCGGCCACCTAAGGTGCGGACACTTTCCGCCAACAGCACCCGATGCCCGCGTTCGCCTAAGACCCGTGCCGCCTCAAGCCCCGCAGGGCCGCCCCCCACCACCAAAACGCGGGAAGGCGCCGCCGCCACACCCACATGTTCGGGGTGCCAGCCGTGGCGCCATTCTTCGCCCATCGTTGGGTTTTGCGTGCAGCGCAGCGGCACCCCAAGCGAGTCATGCGCGTAACAAATATTGCAGCCGATACATTCGCGAATGTCATCCACCCGCCCTTCTGATATTTTGATTGGCAAAAATGGATCGGCAATAGAGGGGCGCGCCGCCCCGATCAAATCTTGTCCTCCAAGACGGATCACCCGTGCCATGGTGTCGGGCGAGGTAAAGCGCCCAACCGCCACCACGGGCTTTGTGGTCAGGCCCTTAGCTTTGGCTATATGGTCGGTGAACGAGGCCTCTTTCACGAAGCGACTAACCCCCATTTCAATACCGTAATCGGGCACCACCAGATCCCAAAGATCAGGCAGTTCGGCAATCATAGCAAATGCATCATAGGTTTCTGGCATGTCCAACCCCACGCTAAAGCGTGTAGCAACTGCGCATTTATGTCCTACCGCATCTTTGGTTTCCTCGATTAACTCACGCACAAGCCGCATGCGATTTTCGAGACAGCCACCGTATTCATCAGTGCGTGTATTGTTCACCGGGTCCATAAATTCTGACAACAGATAGCCATGCGTGGCGTAAACATAAACAATATTAAACCCGGCCTCGACCGCGCGCAGTGCGGCATCGCGGTGCCATTTACGGATATCGCGGATATCTTGCTTGTCGATTTTGCGCGCTTGGCCCGGATGTAGCACGCTGCTGTCTGTTTGGGGGCGGTCCCGTAGGCCAAGGGCGGGCAGGCGCGTGCCAAAATTTGTAACCATTCCACCGCCCAACCAAAGCTCAACTCCCGCCAGCGCACCGTGCGCATGCACGGCATCGGTCATCAGGCGATGCGCGCGAATATCGTCATTGTCCCAAAGGGCAGCATAGGGATAGGCATCATTATCAGAAGTTGGGTGGACCGAGCAAAACTCAGTATTCACTACGCCCCAGCCCCCCTCAGCCTTCACCCCCCGCATCGTCGCCAAAGCGCGCGGCCTGCGCCAGCCCATGCCCGAGCAGTGCGGCACTTGGTAAAAGCGGTTTTTCGTCTCAACAGGGCCAATTTTCAACGGTTGAAATAAAATATCATGGCTTGGATCACGTGTCATGATGGCTTTCGGTTGGTTTTTTTATAATTATATTTGAGCGCTCAATTAAATCTTGAGTCAAGGCTATTAACAGTTTAGCCTTTGAAATATGGCAAACACCCATAGCTAAGGAATAGCACCAACCAACCAGGAGTGACATATGTATCATTATAAAACTGCAGGCGCTTTGCTCGCCACCGCACTCTTCGCAGCCACAACCAGCTTTGCCGCTGATGCTGATCTGGTCGTATTTGACTGGGCAGGTTATGAAGATCCTGAATTCTTTACCACCTATACCGCCAAAAATGGCGATGCCCCAACCTTCGCTTTTTTCGGGGATGAGGAAGAAGCCTTTCAAAAACTGCGCTCGGGCTTTAAGGCAGACGCAGCGCATCCTTGTTCGCAGTCGATCCCAAAATGGATCGAAGCAGGTCTGCTTGACCCACTTGACACCTCGCGCATCACGCGCTGGAATGAGTTAGAACCCGGTTTCCGCGACATCGAAGCCTTCAAAAAAGATGGCCAGAATTACTTCGTGCCAATAGATTGGGGTAATACCGCCACCACCTATAACACCGAACTTTTAACCGATGCTGACGTGGCGTCCTTGCAAGCCTTTGCCGATCCGAAAAACGAAGGCCGCATTTCCGTGGGCGATAATCTAGATGACGCCTATGCTTTAGGCTTTTTGGCCACAGGTGTTACCGATTGGACCAAGGCCACCGACGCCGAATTCAAAGCCGCATCTGATTTCCTGCGCAAAGTCCACCCAAATGTACGGGCCTATTGGTCTGATGGCGCATCCCTCGCGCAGTTGATGCAAAGCGGCGAGGTGTATTTGGCTTGGGCATGGAATGAAACATTTTCTACAATGACGGCTGAAGGGCACCCCATTGCCATGAAGCGCGACACGGCCGAAGGATCATCAAGCTGGGTTTGCGGTTTTGTCAATCTGGCCAATTCACCCGGATCTGAAGACAAGTTTTATGATTTTATTAATGCTTGGCTTGAACCAGCAACGGCCGATTATTTGGTGAATGCTTGGGGCTATGGCCACTCGAACGCCAAAGCTATGGCCACGATGAGCGAAGAAGATCTGGCCGCGGTGGGTCTGAATTCAAGTGCAAGCCTTCGCGAACACACCCTATGGCAAGCCCCAGTTTCGAAAGAACTGCGCGAAAAAATGATTGCCGAATTTGAACTGATCAAAGCTGGTTTTTAATAAAACCCAAATCTACACAAATAACCCTAACCACAAGGTTAGGGTTATTTGGGTTTTCTGGCCCGAATGTGATGCGGGCAATGTTCACCTGATTTCAATACCTTAATCATCGCATCCCATGTAGCGATTTGGCCCGTGATAAAATCCGCGCCGTGTCGAGAACTTAAGCGCTGGCGGTTTGGCCCCGTTAAAAAATCGCGTTCCTTTTGTGCCTCTGCGCAGTACCAAGGATTACGATTGGTCAGCACCACATCCTCCAAACCCGCCACCTGCAAAGCCCTATGATAGCGGCTGGCCGAGGCCATGGCGAAATCCAAATCCTCGGCCACCAGATAAGCCCGCATATCGTCAGACGGCTTCCCGTCATGAGATGTGAGCCAATCTGACGCGGCCAACCAACCGCCTGGCCGTAAAATCCGTACGACGTCTTTCGCCAGCACTTCTTTATTCGGGATATGCAGGATCGAGTCTTTGGAGAACACCAGATCAAAGCTTTCGGCTTCAAAATCCAAAGGCCCAGGTTTCACCAAGCGAATATCGATGTGATTAGTCAGGTTAGCCTGTGCCACGCGCCGTTGTGCAGCCGCGCAAACAGGTGTTTCAACATCGATGCCAACCACTTCGGCCGCGCCAAGCTCAGTCACCATCAAGACCGCAACAGCACCCGATCCACACCCAATGTCTAAAACACGCTTACCCGTTAGCTCCAACCCCGAAAGCACGCGTTTGACTTCATCACCGCCACCAGGCGATAGGAAACCTTCGCCCCAGATGTCTTCTAAAAAAGAAATGTGCTTGTCGTCATAAAGTAGATCTGGGTTTGACATGCGGGTTCCTAATCGATTTCATCCAGTTTGAACGACATCAGATAACTGTCAACAAATCGTTTGGCATAGGCTTCCATGTCCACAAAGGGCCCAGGGGTATAATAGCGTGAATTCACCCCCTCTTGATTTTTTTCAATGATTTTTTTATCGGCAATCGTGGTCAGATCCCAAAGCCAAAGCAGGCGGTCTAAATCATAATCCCTGCCCACTTGCGCGTCTTCATGTACCATCCAAATAATTTCTTGGGCCGAATGGTCTTTGTCAATCGGAATAAAGCGATAGACTACGGCGTGATCACAATAGATCAACATCGGGTTTAAAATACCAACATAAAGGTCAGATGCGCCTCCGTCATAGCCCTTAATATCCCCCAAAAGCGGCGCCAAAGCCGACCCCGTTTGCGACCCCGTTTTATAGCCTGCATAAAGACTATAGCGGTTATAGGCGTAATCCGGCGCGTGATCTGGGCGCGCCGAACCGATGGCATCAATATAATCGGTGCGAATGCCGCAAGCGGTTGAGCGCGCTTGCATCGCTTCATTCATTGGCGCCACGCGATCCGGGGCCATATGCGTAGGGTGCGAGCGTGAGAATTCAGGATGCGCGGTGGCGCAATGATAGCATTCGTTATAATTTTCAACCAAAAGCTTCCAATTGGCTTTTACCGGGTAAACCATACGGTGCGCAATTTTGGTGCGCGCAAGGCCAAAGGGGGTCAAAATCGGGTCAAGATCACGGTGAAGTGCTGCAAAGCTAGTCGGATCTTGCGCGAAAGACACGAAGATGAAGCCATGGAAAACATGGGTGGCAATGGGGCGCAGGCCCAGTTTCGTGCGGTCAATTTCAGGCGGCAAGTGGCGCGCGTTAAACAAGCTGCCGTCAAGATTATAGGCCCAAGCGTGATAGGGGCAGGTAAAGCGCTTGGTATTGCCGCGCGGCTCTATACACACCCGCGAACCGCGGTGGCGGCACACATTTGCCAAGCCATGGATCTGGCCCAAGTCATCGCGGTTGATGATCACGGATTCTTGTAACATTTCGAATAAAAAATAATCGCCTGGCAGTGCCAATTCGCTGATATGCCCCGCCAAATGCCAATCTTTATAAAAGACTTCATCCACGTCATGCCCGAAAACATCGGAATTGGTGTAAAAACTTTGCGCCAGAGCATGGCCGGACTGATGAGTCGACAGCAAATCCTGAAAAGCTGGTTTTGGTTCCGCCATCTACCACACCCCTATTTAAATAAGACGATCGATTCCACGCCCCAACCGACCTGCACAAGCCCACCCGCAGGCACGATGGATCGGCCAGCCGTGTTGCGCATGGAAATGGTCACGTCATCATCATGATCGCTGAGCTTCACACTGTAATAGGTCATATCGCCGTAATACATCGTGCTCGTAACGGTGCCTTCCACGCGGCACGTTGATTTATCGGCATCATCAAACAGGATTGTGAGCATTTCGGGGCGAATTCCAATAGTTTTCACCGTGTCTGCATCCATGCCCGCAGGCATGTATGACGCGGGCACCGACACCGTTCCAAGTGAGGGAATGTTTAACGTGATCTCTTGATCATCCGCCACAGTAGTTGTGGCTTTTAGAAAGTTCATCACCCCAATGAAAGACGCCACACGGTGACTGACCGGGTGGCGGTAAAGCTCTTCTGGGCTCGCAAGTTGGGCAATTTCGCCTTCAAACATCACGGCGATTCGGTCTGACATGATCAGCGCTTCTTCTTGGTCATGGGTAACCAAAATAAACGTGATCCCAATCGAGCGTTGTAAATTGCGTAATTCAACCTGCATTTGATCGCGCAGCTTTTTATCAAGCGCTGAAAGCGGCTCATCGAGCAAAATTACTTTGGGTCGCATGACCAAAGCGCGGGCCAAAGCCACCCTTTGGCGCTGACCGCCTGAAAGCTCATGCGCAGCGCGGTCGGAAAAACCGCCCAAATCCACCATTTTGAGGGCTTTTTCTACTTCGGCGGCAATTTCGGCCTTGGGTAATTTACGGGTTTTAAGCCCGTAGCCCACATTGTCACCCACGCTTAAATGCGGAAAAATAGCATAGCTTTGAAACACCATGTTGGTGGGGCGCTTGTTGGCGGGAATGCCCGTCATCAGTTTTCCGCCAATCACAATCGTGCCAGAGGTAGCTTCTTCAAACCCCGCGATCATGCGCAGCAATGTGGTTTTGCCGCAGCCCGAAGGGCCCAAAAGCGAAAAGAATTCGCCCTCGAAAATCGTGGCATCCACGCCTTTAAGAGCTTGAAATGTGCCAAAGCTTTTCGTCACTTTGTTGAGTTCAATAATGGGCTTGTTACGCTTGACACTCATATCAGACAAAACCTCCAGTTGGTGAAGCCTCTAGTCCCTGTTTTTTTGATGCGCGGCGGCGGAACCATTCGGCAATTATCAAAAGCCCGATCGACAGGACCAAAAGAATGGTTCCCAACGCCATGATTGACGGCAATTTGGTTGGAAAGCGCAGCTGGCTCCAAATATAAACCGGCAAGGTCACGTCTGTGCCCGTTAGAAAAAACGCGATGATGAATTCATCAAGGGAAATGGTAAAACAAATCAGCAAGCTAGAAATCACACCGGGCATCACCAAAGGCAACGTGATGCGCAGAAACGTGCCGACGCGAGTTTCCCCCAGATCAAGCGAGGCCTCTTCCAAGCTTTGATCCAAACCTTGAAAGGCCGAGCTCATAATAGCAATCGCAAAGGGCGTGCAAATCAGAATATGGCCCGCAACTACCGTCCAAAGAGATAAAGACATGCCAAGCCGCATCATTACTACCAAAAGCGCAACCGCCACTATGATTTCGGGTAGAACCAAGGGCAGCATGATAAACCCCATGATGCTGCGTTTGGCAGGAAACGAATACCGCGCCGATGCGCGCGCCGCGAATGACCCTAAAACTGTGCTTAGAATGGCGGCGGTCACCGCCACAAAGAGCGAGTTGCGAATAGCCCCGTGCAGCGCTTCGGTGTGCCATAAGACCACAAACCAATTGGTCGTAAAACCGGACAGCGGAAAGGCAATGATCGTGGCATCATTCAACGCAAAAACGGGCAATAACACCACGGGCGCATAGAGAAATATCATATAGGCTACGGCATAAGTCACCATCCACCGCGCCGAGATAAATTTCAACACGCGGCTCATTTCACTCGTCCCCCTAAGCGTTTGCCGGTCAAAAAGATAACAATGCTGATCGCGGCCACAATTACCATAGAGGTCACAGCCAAAGCCGCACCCAGCGGCGCATTATTCGCTTTTCCGAATTGAATTTGAATCATATTTGCAATCATCAAACCATCGGTGCCACCAACCAATTTAGGTGTGATAAAATCGCCCACCGTGGGGATCATCACAATCAAAATTGCCGCAATCACTCCTGGCATTGCCAAGGGTAGTGTTATGCGAAAAAATCTCCGCAACGGCCCGTCGCCTAGATCTTCTGCGGCTTCTAAAAGTGAGCGGTCAATTTTTTCAAGTGCAACGAATATGGGCAATATAGCAAAGGGTGCCCAGGCATGGGCCAGCGTTAAAACAACCGCATTGGCATTATAAAGCAAAAAAGTCAGCGGTTCGGTAATAAAACCTAGCTCTAAAAAAGCAGTGTTCAAAACGCCGTTATATCCCAAAATCACTTTCCACAAAAATACCCGCAGCAAATAACTGGTCCAAAACGGAACAGTAATCAAGAAAAGCCACAAGGACTTTCGCCGCGTGACTTTGAAAGACAGGTAATAGGCGATTGGAAAGGCCAAAATCACAGTCACGAAGGTTACAATCAAGGAAATACTAAGTGATCTTGCGATGAGGACGCGGTAAAGGGGCTGGCTCCAGGCTTCTCGGTAATTGTTCAGGGTAAGTGTGGTGTTCACTTCAAGGTAATCTTGGGTCCAAAAGCTAAAGGTCACAACCATGGCCAGAGGAGCCGCCAGCATCAACAGGGCGTAAAGCAAGGTTGGGCTAATCAGTGTTAAACCTTGTCGCCCCTCTTTATTCACCATGGACGCAACTCAGTTCTCGGGGATTGATGCGTTGTGTCACTGCGTGACTACTGAATTCAAAAGAACGGCATTGCGATCGGCCAATGCGCCTTTTTCGGGTTCGGTTTCGTTCAGGACAGGAAAAAATCCACGTAAAATATCATGATAGCTGCGCACACCACTTTCCAGATCAGATAGGATCACCCCATCAAATCCGCTTGAAAAAGCTGCTTCCCAGCACCATTCAATTAATTGCTCGTCTTCTCGCCCCGTAGTGCGGTCGATGCGGCCGCTTAAATAGCGCGCCAAGCGTAATTGCCTATCTTCGACGGGGCGTTTATAAACGGCGCTTCGTTGTATGGTTTTACCGTTTTCAACTGGAAATTCATGATAAATATTTACTGAATCTGGGTAAATTCCAAAAACCAAGTTTGGAAACATGCCCAAATAGAGCCAAGCACGGTTCCGATCTTCGTCCAAGTGTTGGATTTTTGGTAAGATTTTTTTGTAATTGCGCACGCTCCACAAACGGCCATCACCGGGGCGAAATTGCGAATAAGAACGGCTGGCGCCGTCTTTGAAATCTTCGTCATAATAATTGGGGCCAAATAAATCTTGCAAACCAGGATGCGCCAAGGGTACGTGGTAACCTTCGTTATCCACATCACGTACGCATTTCCAGTTGGCCTTGATGTCAGTTATGGCAATGCCGTTCCCATCGGGCTGCAGATCTTCTAACTTATAGGGGGCTATTTCGGCTTCAAACCGCGCCATCACTTGTGAAACGCTTGGCTGCGGGCCGGGCTTGAAGCGAACAAAAACAAAGCCGTGCCAAATATCAAATTCAATCGGCTTCAGGCCCCATTGCTCCGAATCAAGATCGGGCAGGGTTTCGGGCCGTGCAGCGCCGCGCAAGCTGCCGTCAAAATTATAGGCCCAGCCGTGAAAGGGGCAAATAATGGCTGATCGGCAATGGCCCTTATTGTCAGCCACCACCCGCGATCCGCGGTGGCGACACAGGTTGTGAAAAGCGCGCACTTCGCCGTCAGACCCGCGCACGACCAAGGCGCGTTCCCCTACAAAGTCACAAGCGATATAATCACCGACCTCCGGTAAATCATTTACATGACACACCAATTGCCAATGACGTCTAAAAAGCTGTTCTTTTTCTTCTTCAAGCATTTCTTGATTAAAAAAGCTCCAAGCGGGTAGGCCTTTGCGATCACCGACAAACTGACTAGTCATAAGAATTCCACGCGACGTCGCGCCCTCCATTGGTTAGATGACAGTAACAAGTTTTATTTGAGCGCTCAATCTAAATTTTTTAGATTGTAACATACTGACTTTAATATAGAAATTCACAAACATAAGTCTTGAATTCGGAGGACAACCACACATTCTTGGAGCCATTAGCGTAATGACTCAAGTCGACGGCCCAGAGTTGGGGCCGTTTGAACGGCCGAAATGGGCGCTTGGGCGACCGAGTGGTCGTGCCCTCAGTCAGCAATAAGATTTGTCCGACGGTTGTGGAGCGATGCAGCGCACTTTCGTATTAGGCATTCACAGTTTGAAAGCGCACGCAAAGGCAGCCGTGGGTTTTTTGCACCAACCATTTATTCGCACTTTCCCTTTTAAAATCAACCCAAAAATTTCTGGCTTCAAGGCGATATTTAGCCAGCGGTCTTCATACCTTTTGGCGCGATTATAGGCCAAATACAGGGCTGTGACATGCAGTCATTTGCATTGGTTTTTTTAGGAAAGTTGTAGACTGGCGCCGCTATTTACATTTAGTTAACTGAATAACTTACCAGGGTTCAGGATATTTTTAGGATCGAACGAAGCTTTAATTCCGGCCATCAGATCAACAGCGGTACCCATTTCCTCGCGCAAATAGCCGCGTTTGCCCTGTCCGATGCCGTGCTCGCCTGTGCTTGTACCGCCCATTGACAGCGCGCGCTTAATAAGCCGGTTTGAAAAAGCACTAATTTTGTCTTGCATTTCATCATCGTCTGGCATGGTTAAGGGCAGAACATGGAAGTTTCCATCGCCAACATGTCCTACAATTGGTGCGGTGAGTCCATTTTGATTAATATCGGCAATAGTCGCCTCAACACATTCTGCAAGCCGCGAAATTGGTACGCACACATCCGTTGCCGAACCTACGGCGCCGGGCAATAAAGCCAACGCCGCCCAATAAGCATCGTGGCGCGCCTTCCATAATTTATTGCGTTTTTCTGTATTGGTAGACCACCTAAAAGGAGACTGTGTAAATTCGGTGCAAACTTCCCCAAAGCGCACAACATCATCCTTTACCGTTTCTGCTGATCCATGGAATTCGACTAGTAACAACGGCTCTTCGGGTAGGTCCAAATTTGAATATTTATTACATGCACGCACCTGCAGCGGATCCAACAGTTCAATGCGTGCCAGAGGGATGCCCATCTGAACAGTCATGATGACGGCATCACATGCTGCACGTATCGATGGAAACGAACAAATGCCACCAGAAATAACCTCGGGCACAACATGTAAACGCAAGGTCAGCTCGGTGATAATTCCAAGTGTGCCTTCCGAACCGATAAAAAGTCGCGTGAGGTCATAACCTGCAGACGATTTACGGGACCGGCCACCCACTCTGACCAGGCTCCCGTCAGCCATAACTACCTGCATGCCCAGAATATTATCCTTCATAGTTCCATAACGCACAGCATTAGTGCCAGATGCCCGCGTTGCCGCCATCCCGCCGATGCTGGCGTTGGCTCCAGGATCAATGGGGAAAAATAATCCACTATCGCGCAGATGCATATTTAGCGCCTCTCGCGTGATGCCAGGTTGGACGATCACATCAAGATCCTCATTGTTTACTGCTAGCACCTGATCTAGCTTCCTCATATCAATCGAAATGCCACCAAAAGGGGCGTTCACATGGCCTTCCAAAGATGATCCAGTCCCAAAGGCAATCACGGGACATTCCAATTGATTACAAACCTTCATGATATTAACAACATCATAAACATTTTGAACAAAAATCACGGCATCAGGGGCCTGATTAGGAAGGCGCGTTGTTGTATGCCCATGCTGTTCAAGCACCGAAGGCGAGGTCGACAAGCTATCACCAAATTGCTGCTTCAAGCGATCAATTGCTTGCTGGATATTTTTTTTGTCAAACACGGAGAGACGCCTTTGTTGTCCAAACTTAAAGTTAGCGGAAAGGTTAGCGCAGAATATTATGTCCAAACATTAACAAAGACCGTTCGGACATGGAAGTTATACAGCTCTTAGTAGAATTAATTTAGGCTATATAGAATAGGCGGGCCTCACATTAGCACCCATTCGACAACCACCCCCTACCACCCAAGCCACCATGAAACTGAACCTCAATCTTGAGAAGCAGCCAGATTAGCTAAAACTACTGCCGCCACTACAGCACGTATTGTAGGGCATTACGGCAGGCTTAATCGAAGTTCAGAGGGCGCGCCAGTTTGTAGATTGACTGAGTAAAAAGGCCTCAACGGCAGCTGTCGCGATTATAGCTGTCTCGCCGGTTTCGTCGTTCTGCACATTATGGCTGCCGAAGACGGCAACGACGGTGGCATTGCCGCGTGGTAACAACTTAGCGAGAGCCACTGTATCAAGCTTGTCTGGCTCTTGTACACCGACGGTGACTTGAACCCGCATCTCGTCAGTGGAGATGTTAAGAGAGCCGAAAATCGGCAAGGTGGAATGACGGAACGCATCTTCGATCGCGCGGGCAGCTGCCTTTTGATAGTCCATACCGTGTAGGTCGTTACCCATGCCCATTTCTACAATCATACGCTGGTCCATCATGCACGCTCCATCATAAACGAGACGTTTATCGCGGCATTGGCGATGACAGTGGGTTTGCCATCTGGGCGCGGCACATCAAGGCCACCGCGCGTGACCGTCACGCTGGGTTGGCCGTAAGGGAAGATGTCGAGTAAGGTAGATGTGTCAACCTTATCGGGTTGTTGGCAGGCTATTTCCACTTCAATGATCATAGACTCTTTGGGAAAGCCAAAGAGTTCTGCCATGTTGATAGAATTGCGCCACAATGCGTCCTGAAGGCCGCGACAGGCAGCTTGGGTGTAATCTTGGCGGCGTAGACTGGTACCCATACCAAACTCTGTCAGAACTCGATGTTTAGGCATTTTTTCTTTCGAATTTAAGAATGACGAACGGATCAAGTCTATCAGTTCAGTTTCTTATGTTGCGCGCACGCGTGTGGGTGTGTCACTTGCGTGTCAGTTTTCCTATGAGTCCAAAATTGGGAGTATAATATTGTCTCGATATTAAATTAATGTGCCATTTTGCGCTAAGCTTCGCTGCACGAGTGGCCAGCATAGGCCACATTACCTTTGTTTCAATGATCAGTATTTCCATTTGATAGGAGTAACGTAAACTATGCTGCCACCAACACTGACCATAACATCGCCGTCCTGAATATTAACCTGCAGCTTCATCGAGCGACTTGCCTGCTTTGCCAGCTCGCTAGTGTCCGTTTCAGAAAAATTTATAACCTGAAGATTATTAAATCGGGTAGTGCTATTTTTGATTTTCTCCCACCAAATCTCAGCCGTCCGGCCTCCGTAACAATAGACAATCACCTCGTCGGCTTTGCCACAGGATTGACGAACAACCTTATCGCTTGGAAGTCCTAACGCTACCCACAACTCAAGCTCGCCACTTAGGCTTTTTTGCCAAATGTCTGGCTCGTCATCCGTTGAAAGGCCCCTAGAAAATTCCAATCGCTCATGGGCATTCAATGCAAAAGCAAGAATACGTACCATTAGCCGTTCATCCGTTTCTGAAGGGTGTTTGGCTACGGTCAGATTGTGGGTCTCGTAATAGTGACGATCCATGTCGGAAATGGAAAGTTCGACTTTATGGATGGTGGCCTTTTGTGCCATTATTTGTGCCTTAATTGAGAAAATTGGGATATTTAATCCGTCTGGTGACTTTGAGAAAGCGTATAAAAAAAGAATAAAAGGGGCTAAATAGCATTTTGGTTTGGACCCACTTGTCCGGAGTTTAAATGATTTAATATTATCTGATGCTTACATAGATTACATTTTGTCCATCAATGGTCCGCGAGCTACAACCTCCCTAGAATAACCGCTCCAATAGACTGGGTAATCCTACGCAAAATTAGGACAAACATGGACAGATCTTAGCAGTAAGTCCATGTTCTTCATTTGTCCAACTTTATGTCAGCTATGAGATCCTTCGTGTTTTATCTTCTGAAGTTGATTAAGCACGCTTTTGAAATAATCGACCCCCTGCGCACCCGTCACCAACTGCTTGCGATCGAAAACGATTGCAGGAACACCAGTGATGCCTTGTTTCATCCAGAAATTTTGTTCTTGACGTACCTCAGCAGCAAATCTTTGATCGGCGAGAACGGAGGCTGCTTCCTCATGATCAAGACCAATTTCCGCCGTTATTTCAGCCAACACCATCTCGTTTGATAGGTCACGTCTGTTTGTGAAATGCGCAATAAAAAGGGCCTGTTTGAGGTCGTGCTGACGGCTCTGATCATTTGCCCAGTGCAGCAACTGATGTGCATTAAATGTGTTGTGCATCCTAAAGCCGCCAACAAAACTAAACGTAAACCCAAGTTCTTCGCCTCGCGTTGTCATATTGGCAAGGTTTGCATCTGATTGCGTAGGCGTCGTTCCGTATTTTTCGGCCAAATGTTTGCGCATATCCTGCCCTTTGGCAGGCATATTTGGGTTTAATTCAAACGGATGCCAGTGAATTTCATGCTCCACTCCATTCGCCTCCAGAGCAATCGCAAGTTGGCGGTAACCGATAAGGCACCATGGACACATCACATCGGAAACTAGATCAATTAGGAGACGAGATTTTGGGTCAGTCATAGCGCCTCCAAAGGCAAGTAGAATTTATGTGGGAGCGAGGCCGCCCTGTCGCTGTTCATTTGGTTAACATCGTTAGATGCGGAAATGGCAAGTTTATTCGACAGGCTAACGATGATAAAATAAAAAACCCACATGAACTACATTTCATATATATTAAAAGGCATGGGAGTTCATAAAATGGTAAAAAATCAATCTTGAAGATGCCTACACATTTAGCGGCCCAGACGGAAATGTAAGGTGTCTTACACGCTAAGCATAGAGCTGAAATTTAAAAAACTATCATTGCAAGGTATATTAGAATAAAATAAATTTAATACTTATAACTATGATTTTAATTCGGCAACAATTAGTCTGAAGCGCCCAATCAGTATTTTGAGTGGCTATTTAACACTTAAGCATAAAGTCAGAGAAGATCGATATAAACAATTTCCCTTTTCTTCTTTAAGAGTTGATCACCTAACTTCAATTAATTTGAGCAAGCGGATAAAATTGGTGGACAAAGCCCATCACTTACACTCACTGCTATCCAAAATCATTCTACAATACCCATATATTCGCATGAGGAAATTCAATTTGGGATCAAATTTAATTATTAAATTAAATAGTTAAAAGTTTTAATTCAGTAAATACCCATTACTTAAACTGACCCCAAAATGGGTAATCTTCACAGAGTTTAAGGGGGGCTGTCTCTGCACCTTACAGTCCAGTCCTCACTCAATATACCACTTGTTGATAAAATGTCTGGGTCAGATTACCTCTTAGCGAGAGATTGATATGGCCTGCAAAATAGGGATGCGTAAGCGCGTCGCGCACCACGGTGCCATCGCGTTTGCGGTAGGGTGAAAACTCTAAAATCGCAGGATAAGTGGCATTTGCCCCCCATCTTTGGGCAACAACACGCGCGCCGACAAGCGGCAACCATCGGGCAACACAATCGACATATTGGGTATTTCAATGGTGGCGTTGGGAAAGTCAGTTTTAATTCTCATAGGCCGTCATTTGTAAGCGGTCAAGCCGCAGCTGCGCGGCGCGGCGGTGGCCTTCTAGCCCCTCTGACGCAGCTTGGCGCGCGGCGGGGGGCGCCACGGTCATAACACCATGGGGTGTAAGCCATTGATGTGTAGAAATTTTTACATAGGACCCAACCCAAAGCCCACCCGTATAGCGCCCCGCCGCCATCGTAGGCAAAGTGTGGTTCGTGCCCGAACATTTGTCCGAATAAACCACGCTGGCCAAGGGCCCGATGAAAAGCGATCCGTAATTGCGCAGCCTTTGGGCAAACGCATGCGGATCTTGAGTGTGCACTTGCAAATGTTCAGCGGCGATATGGTCGGAATAGGCAATGATTGTGTCTTCACTATCGCAAAGCGCAATTTCGCCGTAGTCGCGCCAAGCGGGGCCCGCCGTATGCGCGGTTGAAAGGGTTGCCAGTTGGCGCTCTACCTCTGCCAGCACGGCGGCCGCTAAAGCGGCATCGGTGGTGATCAGGCCTACGCGAGTTCTCACGTCATGTTCGGCTTGGGCCAGCATATCGGTGGCCAGCATTTCCGCATCGCCCGAATGGTCGGCAAGGGTGTAAATTTCAGACGGGCCAGCCAACTGATCAATGCCAACGTGGCCAAAAACTTGCCTTTTGGCTTCGTTTACAAAGGCATTTCCTGGCCCCATGATTTTATAAACGGCAGGCACGCTTTCGGTGCCATAAGCCATAGCGGCAATGGCCTGCGCGCCGCCAATGCGGAAAATGCGGTCTGCCCCCGCCAGATGACAGCCGGCAATCATCGCATTATGCGCATTGGGCGGCAGGCAGGCGATCACTTGATCCACCTTGGCGACTTTGGCAGGCACAATCGTCATGATTGGTGCCGAAAGCAGCGGGTAGCGGCCGCCAGGCACATAGCAGCCTACTTTTTCAATAGGGATCACGCGGTGTCCCATGAAAACGCCCGGCAAAGGTTCAACATCCAAGGGCAGAATTGTGGCTAACTGCGCTTGGGCAAAGCGCTTCACGTTATCAATGGCAAATTCCGTGTCCGCGCGGGTTTGGGGGTCAAGTGCCGCTACGGCGGCCACGCGGTCGGCATCTTTCACTTCAAATTCATCCAGCGTTATTTGGTCGAATTCTTGCGAATAGGCGCGCACGGCACTGTCGCCTTTTAGCCGCACCTCTTGCAAAATGGTTGAAACCAACCCCGATACGGCGGCATTGTCAAACGCAGCACTACGGCTGGGCGCTTTAATCTGGGTGACGCCTGCAAAGGAAACGGGTTTCATGGCTGATCCTTGAGTTGGGGTAATCTGCCAGCATTAAGCCGCTTTATTGCCCGCTTATCAATGATAGAATTGAGCCAAACCCTTGTCATGACTGCCGAACTTTCCCGTGTTTGTTCTTCCATTCTTGCATAACAGGAGGGCCGAGGGCTTTGTCAGAGTAAACTTGCTTGAAGCGGGCAGGACTGTTGAAAGCGTAGTATCGAGAGATATTTTTTACATATGGGGACGAGTATGGGGACGCAATTAACAATTACGCACATAAGTATCTTATTTTTAACAAATAAAATTGTAAAAATGGCGGACAGAGAGGGTGTTCAGGTCCTGTTGTATCCACCAGTGATCAGCTAACTCTATGTATTTATTAGATACAGCATACCTCAGTTCACTACAATACGGCGCATATTGGTCAGTAATCTGGTCAGTAATAAGGGGGGGCATGTGCCAGGGGGGGTATGTGCCAGGGGGGGTATGGGGTTACCGTATTCAGGCCTGGCACTGGCCCCCACTAGCGTAGACCAAATCGTAGACCAAAATAGGCCTGTTGCAGGAACTGAAATCACACGGTAGCCTTGTTTTGT
>Ga0209308_10000730_pt1 | contig 32665 bp, 32 predicted proteins | sample COGITO_mtgs_1204_3_FD_184806 | JGI IMG/M metagenome (GOLD analysis project Ga0209308, IMG submission 184806) | Pelagic marine microbial communities from North Sea - COGITO_mtgs_120405 (SPAdes) (version 2) | ecosystem: Environmental > Aquatic > Marine > Epipelagic ... | reverse complement strand
ATGTACTTTAGTTACAATGCAAAAAGTTTAACACTACTTCTATGAACGCAGAAATTATAACTATTGGAGATGAAATCCTCATAGGTCAAATTGTTGATACTAATTCTCAATGGATTGGTAAGGAACTGAATAAAATAGGTGTTTCTGTGTATCAAATATCATCAATTCAAGACGAAGAACAGCACATTTTAAATGCATTTAAAGAGGCACAAAGTAGAGCAGATATTGTAATTATTACGGGTGGACTTGGTCCAACTAAAGATGATATTACCAAAAAAACAATAGCGAAGTTTTTTAATGATCAAGAAATTATCGAATATCCAGAGGTGATAGATCACATAAAAAGGATGTTTAAGAAATATAACATACCTTACAATAAAGTGCAGCAATATCAAGCTCAATTACCATCAAAAGCTAGGTTGTTAATGAATAGAATGGGAACAGCACCTGGAATGTGGTTTTATGAGAATAATACAGTTTTTGTCTCTATGCCTGGAGTTCCCTACGAAATGAAGGGATTGATGAAACATGAGGTAATCCCAAGAATTCAAGAACAATTTAAACTTCCTTTTATTATTCATAAAACGGTTATGACCTATGGTCAAGGCGAAAGTGTCATTGCTGAAAGAATTGAGGATTGGGCAAACAAACTTCCAGATTTTATTAAACTAGCTTATTTGCCTTCTTTTGGTAGAGTTCGTCTTAGATTATCTGCAAAAGGACCCAAAAAACAAGTTCTAGAAGATGGTTTACATTCTGTGTTGCAAGAGCTATATTTGTTGCTTTCAGATATAATTACTGGTCATGAAAGTGGTGTTACTATAGAAGAACACATAGGTAATCTTTTAAAAGATTCGGAGAAAACTCTTTGTACTGCAGAAAGTGTTACAGGAGGTAAGATTGCTTCAACAATAGTTTCAGTTCCTGGATCTTCAGTCTATTTTAATGGTAGTATAGTTGCTTACAGCTCTAAAATGAAACAAGAGCTGCTACACGTTTCTTCAGAAACTATTAAAAAATATTCTGTAGTAAGTTCAAATGTTGTTGAAGAAATGGCCATCTCAGCCATGAAAAAGACTAATTCGGATTATGCAATTGCTGTTACTGGAAATGCAGGACCAACTTCAGATAAGACTTCAACAGCTGTTGGAGTAGTTTTTATTGCCATTGCTTCTGCAAAAGGTGTTGTTGTGGAGGAGTTTAATTTTGGTCATCCAAGAGAAAAAGTTATCAATAGAACGGTAAATAAATCACTACAAATGCTACAACAAGAAATTCTAAAAAAATAACCAAAATTGTTTTTGTAGGATTTTAAAAAAATTGTAGATTTGCACCTCGTTTAAAGAAAAGAAATTAAAACTGTAAGAAGATGTCTAGAGTTTGCGAATTAACAGGAAAAAAAGCCATGGTAGGAAATAATGTTTCTCATGCTTTGAATAGAACGAAAAGAAAGTTTAACGCTAATCTTATGACCAAGCGTTTTTACATTCCAGAAGAAGACAAGTGGGTTACATTAAAAGTTTCTGCTTCTGCGTTAAAAAATATTAATAGGAAAGGTATCTCTGCAGTAATAAAAGAAGCAAGAGAGAAAGGTTTCTTAACTAAGTAAATTTCTAGAAAATTATAGAAAGATGGCAAAAAAAGGAAACAGAGTACAGGTAATCTTAGAGTGTACAGAACATAAAGCAACTGGAAAACCAGGAACTTCAAGATATATTACAACTAAGAATAAAAAAAATACTCCAGATAGAATAGAAATTAAAAAATTCAATCCTATCTTGAAGAAAATGACAGTTCATAAAGAAATTAAATAAATAGACTTTTTCATTTAAATGAAAATGTCAAATAAATAAAATACAAGGACATGGCAAAGAAATCAGTAGCATCGTTACAGACAGGTTCAAAAAGACTTAGTAAGGCAATCAAGATGGTAAAATCTCCAAAGACTGGTGCTTATACCTTTGTTGAATCTATTATGGATCCTAAAAAAGTAAATGAATTTTTAGCAAAGAAATAAATTCTTTTCACATAAAATATACAAGCTACTTTCTAAGAAGAAAGTAGTTTTTTTTATGCCGTTTATTTGGTTAAATTTGAAATACTAAAATACCGAACATAATTCATGAGTTTTTTTAAAAAGATATTTTCAAAAGAAAAGAAAGAAACCTTAGATAAAGGGTTAGAAAAATCTAAATCTAGTTTTTTTACTAAATTATCTAAGGTAGTAGCAGGAAAATCTAAAGTAGATGATGATGTTCTTGATAATTTAGAGGAAGTTCTTGTTTCCTCTGATGTTGGCGTAGATACAACACTCAAAATTATTGAGAGAATTGAAGCAAGAGTATCTAAAGACAAGTATCTTGGAACAGAAGAGTTAAATGGTATTTTAAGAGATGAGATTGCAGGTCTTTTATCTGAAACGAATTTAGGAAATGACATAGATTTTAACATTCCAGAAAATAAGAAACCCTATGTTTTAATGGTTGTTGGTGTTAATGGAGTTGGTAAAACTACTACTATAGGAAAATTAGCTTCACAGTTTAAGAAGAAAGGCTTAAAGGTTGTTTTAGGAGCTTCTGATACTTTTAGAGCTGCAGCAATAGATCAACTTCAAGTTTGGGCTGATAGAGTGGAAGTACCTTTAATTAGACAAGAAATGGGTTCAGATCCTGCGTCTGTTGCTTTTGATACGCTTACTTCAGCGGTTTCTCAAAATGCAGATGTTGTTATAATCGATACTGCAGGTAGGTTGCACAACAAGGTAAATTTAATGAATGAACTCACCAAGATAAAACGTGTTATGCAAAAAGTAGTTGAAGATTCACCTCACGATGTTTTATTAGTATTAGATGGTTCTACTGGTCAAAATGCCTTTGAACAAGCAAAACAATTTACCAAAGCTACAGAAGTAAATTCACTGGCTGTAACTAAATTAGATGGAACAGCAAAAGGGGGAGTAGTGATTGGTATTTCGGATCAGTTTAAAATTCCAGTAAAGTACATTGGTGTAGGGGAAGGAATAGATGACTTGCAAGTATTCAATAAACATGAATTTGTTGATTCTTTCTTCAAATAATACAACTAGTCTTGGTTTTGCAACTTTCCAAGTCCATAATTTCTTATAGCAACCATTAATAATGGATTTATTTAGTCAAAATACACACTCAAATATGCTTCCTTATGAAGGAGAAGTAATCTATCTAGGCAGTGTTTTTAATAGAAAAGAAATAACATCTTATTATCAAAATTTATTACAACAAATTCCTTGGCAAAACGATGAAGCTATTATTTTTGGAAAACACCACGTTACAAAAAGAAAAGTAGCTTGGTTTGGAGATAAATCCTATAGCTATTCCTATTCTGGAGTAACAAAGCAGGCACATCTATGGACACCAGAATTACTTCAGCTCAAACAAAAAGTTGAGGAGCTTTCCTCTACTACCTATAACTCTTGTTTGTTGAATTTATATCATGACGGAGCTGAGGGTATGGGATGGCATAGTGATGCTGAAAAAACACTTTTAGAAAATGGAACCATCGCCTCCATAACTTTTGGAGCTGAACGAAAATTTTCATTTAAAAACAAAGTAACAAAGCAACGAGTAGATATTTTATTAGAAAATGGAAGTTTATTACTTATGAAAGGAACTACACAAAAAAATTGGCTTCACAGGCTTCCACCTACAAAAAAAGTATTTTCTCCAAGAATTAATCTTACATTTAGAACTGTAATTATATAAAGATTTGGCAAATAATCAAGATTCAACGAACCTCAATAAATTTATTAGTGCAACAGGAATCTGCTCTAGAAGAGAAGCTGAGAAATTGATTATTGAGGGACGAGTTACCATTAATGGAATTCCCACTAAACTAGGTAATAGAGTAGTAGAGGGTGATGATGTTAGGATAGACGGAAAACCACTAAGACCTAAACCAAAAACTCGTTATATAGCATTAAATAAACCTATAGGTATCGTTTGTACTACAGATTCTAAAGAACGAAAAAATATTGTAAAATATATTAATTATCCGGAGAGGCTTTTTCCAGTTGGAAGGCTAGATAAGCCATCTCAAGGGTTGATTTTTTTAACCAATGATGGTGATATAGTTAATAAAATCCTACGAGCAGGGAATAATCACCAAAAAGAATATCTAGTTACAGTAGATAGTTTAATTACAGAGGATTTTATTAAAAAAATGAGTAATGGAATTCCTATTTTAGATACCATTACTCAAAAATGTTTGGTGGAGAAAATAAGTAATTACCAATTTAAAATTGTACTTACTCAGGGTTTAAATAGGCAGATCAGAAGAATGTGTGAGTATTTAAATTATACAGTTAAAAAGTTAGAGCGAACTAGAATAATGAATGTAAGTTTACGTGGTTTGGCCTATGGAGAATGGCGAGAACTCACATCTAAAGAAGTTGATGAATTAAATCAAATCATAGCTTTCTCCTCAAAAACTGCTGAAGTTTCTATAGATGATAATAAAAAAAGAGAATTTGGAAGAAAGCGAAATCAATTTAAACGAAATAAAAGAAAATCTTAAGTTTCTTTTACAATACCTCATATCTCGTTTTATGTATCTTTGCAACCGATGAAATTTGAACTAAAGAGCCAAGACCCTAAGAGCAAAGCTAGAGCAGGAAAAATCACTACAGATCATGGAGTGATCGAAACTCCTATTTTTATGCCTGTAGGTACTGTAGGTACTGTAAAAGGTGTTCACCAAACAGAATTAAAGACAGAGATTAATCCTGACATCATCTTAGGAAATACCTATCACCTGTATTTAAGGCCTACTATAAAAATTTTGGAGCAGGCAGGTGGCTTGCATAAATTTATGAATTGGGATAGAAATATTCTAACAGATAGTGGTGGTTATCAGGTTTATTCATTATCGGGAAGAAGAAAAATTAATGAAGAAGGGGTAAAATTTAAGAGTCACATAGATGGCTCTATGCATTTTTTTACGCCTGAAAACGTCATGGAAATCCAGCGAAGTATTGGAGCTGATATTATCATGGCTTTTGACGAATGCACTCCTTATCCGTGTGATTATAATTATGCTAAAAGATCCATGCATATGACACATCGTTGGTTAAAAAGATGTATAAATCACTTGGATAAAACACCTTTAAAGTACGATTACAATCAAACTTTTTTCCCAATTGTACAGGGAAGTACATATAAAGATTTGAGAAAACAATCTGCAGAATTCATTGCCTCTGTTGGAGCAGAAGCTAATGCTATTGGTGGTCTTTCTGTTGGCGAGCCAGCAGAAGAATTATATGCAATGACCGAAATTGTATGTGAAATTTTACCTGAAGATAAGCCCAGATATTTAATGGGGGTAGGAACTCCTATCAATATTTTAGAAAATATAGCTCTAGGAGTAGATATGTTTGATTGTGTGATGCCTACTAGAAATGCCAGAAATGGAATGCTTTTTACTGCTCACGGTAGTATAAATATTAAAAATAAAAAGTGGGAAAATGATTTTTCAGCTATAGATGATATGGGTATTACTTTTGTGGATACTCTTTATAGCAAAGCTTATTTAAGACACCTTTTTGCATCCAAAGAATTATTAGGTAAGCAAATCGCATCTATTCACAATCTTGGGTTTTATCTGTGGTTAACTAGAGAAGCAAGAAAGCATATTGTAGCCGGTGATTTTGCCGAATGGAAAGACAAGATGGTCAAACAAATGAATAAAAGATTGTAGTGAAAAAATTAGATTGGTACATATTAAAAAGATACTTGGTGACCTTCATGTTTACCCTTCTTATTCTGATACCAATTGCAGTTGCTATAGATATTTCTCAGCGAGTAGATAAGTTTTTAGCTCACAGTGATTTAACTGTAGGCCGAATTATTGATGAGTATTATACAAACTTTATCATCTATTATGCCAACACATTTATGCCTTTGGCATTGTTTATTGCGGTTATACTCTTTACTTCTAAACTTTCAAATAATACAGAGATTGTAGCCATGACTAGTGCTAGAATTTCATTTACTAGATTTCTTTATCCATATATGATTGGAGCTACTTTGGTAACACTAGTAGCTTTAGCGATGAATCATTATGTAGTTCCAAGCAGTAGTAAAGAAAGGAAACAATTTGAAAAAGAGTTTTTTGTAAGGAAGAAGTGGAAAGATAATATAGTTGAAAATTTCAGTCTACAACTTAATGACAGTACTTACATGTATTTGAAAAGCTATAGTTTTAAATCTTCTCAAGGAAGTTATTTTTCCATAGAAAATTATAAAGGCATAGAATTAATTCAAAAATTAACGGCTGAAAATATTCGATGGATAGAAAGAGATAGCACATTTAAATTGACTAGATACAAACTACGTAAAATCTATAATGATAGAGACAGTATTTACGCAGGTGTTAATATGGACACAACATTCTCTTTTACGCCAAAAGACTTTATGTATAAATCTGCTCTAGCCCAGGAAATGCCTTCTAATGAGTTGTCTGAGTTTATTAAAATATCAAAAAAAAGAGGAGTTAAAAATTTAAACGCCTATTTGGTAGAGCTATACAAGAGAACAAGTTTACCCATAGCTTGTTATATTTTAACGATCATTGCTGTAGCGCTAGCTTTTAAGAAAAAAAGAGGGGGTATTGGAGTTAACTTAGGAATTGGAGTTACGATCATGTTTATTTATGTTTTCTTTTTAAAAGTTGGTGAGGTGTTAGGTGCTGTAGCTGGTGTTAATTCTCTTGTTTATGTATGGATTCCCAATTTCATATTTGGTCTATTAGCTCTTTATTTATATCTAAATGCTAAAAAGTAATTTAAAATATTATTTACATCTTCATTTAATTGTCTTTATATGGGGTTTTACTGCCATTTTAGGGAAATTAATATCCATAGATGCCATCCCATTAGTTTGGTACAGGATGCTATTAGCCTCTTTTTTTATTGCAGCCTATTTTTTGATAACGAAAAAGTCATTTGAATTAGACAAAAAGTCCCTATTCAAGTTTTTACTATCAGGTATCTTAATTGCACTCCACTGGATTACATTTTTTAAAGCCATTAAAGTTTCAAACGTTTCAGTAGCTCTAGTAGCTATGAGTACTGGTGCGTTTTTTACATCACTCATAGAGCCAATCTTTTTCAAAAGAAGAATTAAGGCAGTTGAAATGATCCTTGGCTTATTAGTTGTTTGTGGGTTATATATTATTTTTAGTTTTGAATCTCAGTATGCTCTTGGAATAGTATATGCATTAATTTCATCGTTTTTATCAGCATTATTTTCAGTACTTAACGGTTTGTTTGTTAGAAAACACAGTGCATCTATCATTTCATTTTATCAATTATTTTTTGGAGCACTTTTTATTACAGTTTATTTGTTTTTTAAGGGATCTTTTACAATTGATTTTTTTGTTTTAGGAAATTTTGATTGGATATATCTATTTATTTTGAGTAGTATTTGTACTGCATATGCATTTATAGTTTCAGTAGATGTTATGAAACACCTTACTCCTTACACTGTTGTTCTTACTGTAAATTTAGAACCTATTTATGCAATTATTTTAGCATTAATTATTTTTGGTGAAAGCGAAAAAATGAATACAGAATTTTACTTAGGTGCATGTATCGTTTTGTTAGTAGTATTGGTAAATGCTATCTTAAAAAACATGAAAGGTGTTTTAAATAAACTAGACAAACTAAAACAATCAAAAAAATAAAAATCATTGTAAATTGACTCATTTTTTATAGTAATTTTGTATCATTGTCTATCGATTTTAAATCATCGATTTTATAGAAAACAAATAACCAAATCATGGAATATTTAGACTTCGAATTACCTATTAAAGAATTGAAGGAGCAGCTTGGAAAATGTTATGAAATAGGTGTAGATAGCGATGTTGATGTAATAGCTACTTGTAAGAAAATTGAAAAGAAGTTAGAAAAAACTAAAAAAGAGATCTACAAAAATTTAACTCCTTGGCAAAGAGTTCAGTTATCAAGACACCCTAACAGACCTTATACTTTAGATTATATCAAAGCAATTTGCGGAGATACCTTTATGGAATTACATGGAGACAGAAATGTTAAAGATGACAAGGCCATGATTGGTGGTTTGGGTAAAATAGAAGATCAGTCTTTTATGTTTATTGGTCAGCAAAAAGGTTACAACACAAAAACACGTCAATACAGGAATTTTGGGATGGCTAATCCTGAAGGGTATAGAAAAGCACTTCGTCTCATGAAAATGGCTGAAAAGTTTAAAATTCCAGTTGTTACATTATTAGATACTCCAGGAGCTTACCCTGGATTAGAAGCAGAAGAAAGAGGGCAAGGAGAAGCGATTGCTCGAAATATTCTAGAAATGACCCGTTTAAAAACACCTATAATTACCATTGTTATCGGTGAGGGAGCTTCAGGTGGAGCACTAGGAATAGGTGTTGGGAATAAAGTTTTTATGATGGAAAACACTTGGTATACTGTAATTTCTCCTGAATCTTGTTCATCCATTTTATGGAGAAGTTGGGAGTATAAAGAGCAGGCAGCCGATGCTTTGAAGTTAACTGGTGATGACATGAAAAGGTTAAAATTAATTGATGGAATTATCAAAGAACCTGTTGGTGGTGCACATTCCAATAGAGAAGGAGCTTTTGAAGCTGTAAAAAATACGATTCTAACTTCCTTTGAAGAACTTAAGGATTTATCAGAGAGAGAGATTGTATCTACTAGAATGGATAAGTATTCTCAAATGGGGGTTTATAAAGAATAAAGAATTACACATAAACAAAAAAAGTCGAAATTTATTTCGACTTTTTTTGTTTTAAATTCCGGGTAATCGAACTAATAACTCTCTCAATGCCGGGTCCGCTGGACTTTTAGCATTACTATCTATTAGGTTTCCTTCAGGATCTATTAAGATAAATCTAGGGATACTGGTAATCATATATTCTCTAGAAAATCGTGCATCATCTTTACCTGCCCATAATTGATACCCAGAAAGGTTTCTTTTTCTAACCATGGTTATCCATTTATCTCGAGCTTTTTCCCAACTTCCATTAGATCGTCTGTCATCATCTGTGGAAATACTCACAAAAGAGATGTTTTTATCTTGAAACTCTTTTTCTAATTTTTTTAAATAAGGAAATTGAGCAATACATGGTCTACACCAAGTAGCCCAAATATCTATATAAACATACTTTCCTCTGAAGTCTGAAAGCGATGAGGTATTTCCATTATAATTTTCATAATTAGAAAAATCTGGAGCTTTATTTCCTTTTTTTAATTTTTCTTCAGTTTTTCTTTGTTGCAATATACGAGCATGCATTTGATCGTAATTATCTAATAATTTGTCAAAAAAAGTATTGTTTTGGATATTAGATTGTTCTAGCATACTGTCATTTGCATTTGGATATAAAGCAGCTATACTATCCATTCCATTTTTGAAGAAATTTATTTTGTTTAAAAAAGCTTCTTTCTCTAACATTACAAACCCCTCAATACTTCCTGCAGTTAATCCAAAATTGTACCTATCAATAAAAAGATTATTACTATCTGCCCCTTCATCGTTTCCTCGATAGTTAAAACTTGTAAAAAAATTTGAAGCATTACCAGTTAACTTTAAATGGTATCCATTTTTTAAAAAAACAATTCCTCTTCCACTGTTTGGAGAATATAGACTATATAAACTTGCTTCTGAAATTTTTAAGGTGTCTTTAAAACTACCGTCTTCAGAAATCGTAATAATTTTATTTAATCCGTTACCTGTAATAGTTAGGGTAGAATCTTTACTGTTATCTATGGTACCACTAAAAGTAATAAAACCGGAGGGGTGTTCTGATTTACAAGAGATTAGGAGGGTGATAAACAGGATGAAAAACCAACATTTTTTCATTAATCTAATTTGAAAATTTGTTCAAAGATAATAACTATTAAATTAGAAAAATTGTTAAATTTTGTTGCATAATCAACATCGATTGTAGACTTTTACATGTAGAAGCACACTGTATGGATTTAACACACGAAATAGGCTCTAATCCGCTAGATCTTAGTATTATACAAGACATTTTAAGACAAGACAAAAAATTAGTACTTTCTTTGGATGCCGAGTCACGTATAAAAAAATGCAGAACTTATTTAGACAAAAAAATAACAACTGCATCCAAACCCATTTATGGAATAAATACTGGATTTGGTGCTTTGTATAATGTAAAAATTAAGGGTGAAAATTTACAAAAGCTCCAGGATAATTTAGTCATGAGCCATGCATGTGGAACAGGAGATGAGGTTCCTGATGAAATTGTAAAACTGATGTTGTTGTTAAAAATACAATCATTAAGTTATGGTCATTCAGGAGTTCAGCTTGCAACGGTAAACCGGTTGATTAATTTTTACAATAGTAATATTTTTCCAGTAGTTTATGAACAAGGTTCTCTTGGCGCCTCTGGTGATTTATCTCCTTTAGCTCATTTAGCCCTGCCATTAATTGGATTAGGAGAGGTTAAATATAATGATCAACGGATTTCTGGAAAAGAGATTCTAGATCGTTTTAATTGGGAAAAAATTAATCTTCAATCTAAAGAAGGTTTAGCGTTATTAAATGGTACCCAGTTTATGACAGCTTATGGAATATATAACTTAATAAAATCTCATAAACTATCATACTTATCAGATTTAATAGCAACTATTTCTTTAGAAGCTTTTGATGGTAGAATAGATCCGTTTAATGAATTGGTACATTTAGTTCGCCCACACAGCGGTCAATTAAAAACAGCTAAAAGAGTTGAAGAATTTTTACAGGATAGTCAGTTAATTAATCAAGACAAGCAGCACGTTCAAGATCCATATTCATTTCGTTGTGTCCCACAAGTTCACGGGGCAACAAAGGACACTATTAAATTTGTTACAAATACGTTTTTAACTGAAATTAACTCAGTGACTGACAATCCTAATATTTTTGTTGAAAAAGATCAAATTATTTCTGGTGGAAACTTTCATGGTCAACCATTAGCATTAACCCTAGATTTTTTAGCCATAGCTATGGCAGAATTAGGAAATATTTCAGAACGTAGAACGTATCAATTAGTATCAGGACACAGACATTTACCGCCCTTTTTAGTTTCTAAGCCAGGACTAAATAGTGGCTTTATGATACCTCAATATACTGCAGCAAGCATTGTAAGTCAAAATAAACAATATGCAACCCCAGCAAGTGTAGATTCTATAGAGTCAAGTAATGGTCAAGAAGATCATGTAAGTATGGGAGCAAATGGAGCTACTAAATGTAAAAAAGTAGTTGATAATATTCAAACTATTTTAGCCATAGAATTGTTTACAGCCTCTCAAGGCTTATCATTTAGTAACTTGAAAAGTTCTCCATTTTTAGAATCGTTTATAGCTGCATTCCGAAAGGAAGTAACATTAGTTAAGGAAGATAGAGTAATGCATGAAGACATTATGAAATCCTCTTTGTTTATTAATTCATTAGAAATAGATACTAGTGAATTGTTCTAGGCATTATTTTATTAATTCTAATTCAAAAGAACAAGGAGCTACTAGTTTGTAAAACTAAAAAACCCAAACTATATGTTTGGGTTTTTGTTTACTCTTTTGCTTCAGTCTTTTTTTCTTTTACTTTTTCGCCTTTTTTAATTTTTATGGTTAGCTCGTTTTTTTTATCGTCTAAATCCATGAAAATTGTATCGCCTTCTGCTAACTTAGAATTAACAATTTCTTCAGCTAGAGCATCTTCAATATATTTTTGAATGGCTCTTTTTAAAGGTCTAGCTCCATACTTTTTATCAAATCCTTTGTCAGCTATGTAATCTTTTGCTTTGTCGCTTAGCTTTAGTGTATAGCCTAAATCAAGTATTCTGTTAAGTAATTTATCTAGTTCTATGTCTATGATAGAATGAATGTCTTGTCTTTCTAATGTATTAAAAACAATAATATCATCAATTCTGTTCAAAAATTCTGGTGCAAATGATTTTTTTAAGGCACCTTCTATAATTCCTTTTGCATGTTCATCGGATTGATTTTTTCTGGCAGCAGTTCCAAATCCAACACCAGAACCGAAATCTTTAAGCTGTCTAGCACCAATGTTAGACGTCATGATAATGATGGTGTTTCTGAAATCAATTTTTCTACCTAGGCTATCTGTAATATGTCCATCGTCTAAAATTTGTAATAACATATTAAAAACATCTGGATGTGCTTTTTCAATTTCGTCCAATAATACTACTGCATAAGGTTTTCTTCGAACTTTTTCTGTTAATTGACCACCTTCTTCATACCCAACATAACCAGGAGGTGCTCCAATTAATCTTGACATAGCAAATTTTTCCATGTATTCACTCATGTCAATTCTAATCAAGGAATCATCAGAATCAAATAATTCTCTAGCTAGTACTTTGGCTAATTGAGTTTTACCCACACCAGTTTGTCCTAGAAAAATAAAAGAGCCTATAGGTTTATTAGGGTCTTTTAAACCAACTCTATTTCTTTGAATAGCTTTTACAACCTTCGCAACAGCTTGGTCTTGACCTACTACTTTTCCTTTAATCATTTGAGGGAGTTCTCCAAGTTTATGACTTTCTGCCTCCGCGACTCTATTAACAGGGATTCCTGTCATCATAGAAACTACCTCTGCTACATTGTCTTCAGTTACAAGTTCTCTGTTTAATTTAGAATCATCTTCCCATTGTTGTTGAGCAGAATGTAATGCAGCTTCAATGTTTTTTTCATCATCACGAAGTTTTGCAGCTTCTTCGTATTTTTGACCATTTACTGCTTTTGTTTTACTGCTTCTAATATTTTCTAGTTGCTTTTCTAATTCTAGAACTTGCTGAGGTACTACGATGCTTGTGATATGAATTCTAGAACCTGCCTCATCTAAAGCATCGATGGCTTTATCGGGCAAATATCTGTCAGTCATATATCTATTTGTTAATTTAACACAAGCCTCAATAGCTTCGTCTGTGTAATTTACATTGTGATGAGACTCATACTTTTCTTTAATATTGTATAATATTTGAATAGTTTCCTCTACACTGGTTGGATTCACAATTATTTTTTGAAATCGTCTTTCTAGAGCACCATCTTTCTCAATATTGGTTCTGTACTCATCTAAAGTAGTGGCACCAATACATTGTATTTCACCTCTTGCCAAAGCTGGTTTTAACATGTTAGATGCATCTAAAGATCCTGTGGCGCCTCCAGCCCCAACTATGGTGTGAATTTCATCAATAAATAAAATGATATCATCATTTTTTTCCAACTCATTCATCAAAGCTTTCATTCGCTCTTCAAACTGACCTCTATATTTTGTTCCAGCTACTAAACTGGCTAAGTCTAGAGAAACTATTCTTTTATCAAAAAGGATTCGAGATACTTTTCGATTAACAACTCTGATAGCTAATCCTTCAGCTATGGCAGATTTACCAACACCTGGTTCTCCAATTAGCATGGGATTATTTTTCTTTCTTCTGCTTAAAATTTGAGAAACACGTTCAATTTCTTTGTGTCGCCCAACTACAGGATCTAATTTGCCAGTTTCAGCTAAAAAAGTTAAATCTCTTCCAAAATTATCTAGAACTGGAGTTTTAGTTTTTTTGTTTGCTTTCCCCTTTTGTGATTGATCATATGGGTTCGATTTTTCTGAAGCAAACTCACCCTCATCCGAGGAAGGTGTTTCAGCTATTGGATTAGATGGTAAGATGTCATGATTAGTGTCAGTGTGAAGTTCTTTGTAAAGAGCTTTTGCTTGATCGTAATCAACATCGTATTTATTTAAAAGTTTTGTAGAGGGGTCATTTTCATTTCTTAAAATACACAATAACAAATGAGCTGTGTCAATGGCTTCACTTTGATACAATTTTGCCTCTAAAAAAGTAGTCTTTAGTGCTTTTTCAGCTTGCCTTGTCAAATGGAGGCTTTTTTTCTTATTTCCTTCAAGAATACTTGGAGCTGCTGGATTTAGTATTTCAAGTTTTTTTCTAACTAAATTTAAATCAATCTCTAGTGTTAGTAATATTTCTATTGCTTTTCCGTCTCCCTTTCGAATTAATCCAAGCAGTAAGTGTTCAGTGCCAATGAAGTCATGACCTAATCTTAATGCTTCCTCTTTACTAAAAGTGATCACATCTCTTACCTTTGGTGAAAAATTATCGTCCATATATCGCCTTTTCTTTATTGTAAATTTAACCTTTTTTATATAATAATTCGCAAAAAGAGTGCCATCAATCATAAACTGACAATTTGACCCTAAAAATACCATCAGAAAGGCTTGTAAATCAAGGGTATAAATCTTGTTAAAATTTTATCAATAAATGTTAATAACTATGGGCTTTTCAAGTACTAATATCTTTGTCAAAAATAGGAATTATAGTATCTTGCTAATTGTAAATAAATAAGTATAAAATAAACAATAAATACAAGGTATGGCAGAGGGAGAAAAGTTGATTCCTATTAACATAGAAGAGCAGATGAAATCTGCATATATTGATTATTCAATGTCCGTGATAGTTTCCAGAGCATTGCCTGATGTAAGAGATGGTTTGAAGCCTGTTCATAGAAGAGTTTTGTACGGTATGCATGAATTAGGAATTAAAGCTACTGGTTCCTACAAAAAGTCTGCAAGAATCGTCGGAGAAGTTTTAGGAAAGTATCACCCACATGGTGATACATCTGTGTATGATTCTATGGTTAGAATGGCTCAAAATTGGAGTGTTCGTTACATGATGGTAGATGGCCAAGGAAATTTTGGTTCTGTAGATGGAGATAGTCCAGCTGCTATGCGTTATACAGAAGTTAGAATGCAAAAGATATCTGAGGAAATGCTTTCAGATATAGAGAAAGATACAGTAGATCATAGATTAAATTTTGATGATACTTTACAAGAGCCAACGGTTTTACCAACTAGAATTCCAAATCTTTTAGTAAATGGTGCCTCTGGTATCGCTGTAGGGATGGCTACTAATATGGCTCCTCATAACTTAACGGAGGTAGTAAATGGTACTTTAGCTTACATCCAAAATAGAGATATTGAGATAGATGAATTAATGCAGCATGTGAAAGCACCAGACTTTCCAACTGGAGGAATTATCTATGGATATGACGGAGTTAAAGATGCTTTTCACACAGGGCGTGGTCGTATAGTAATGCGTGCAAAAGCTATTATTGAAGAAGTAAAAGGAAGAGAATGTATCATTGTTACTGAAATACCTTATCAAGTCAACAAAGCAGATATGATTAAAAAAACTGCAGAATTGGTTAATGATAAAAAATTAGAGGGAATTTCAAATATTAGAGATGAATCTGATAGAAATGGAATGCGTATTGTTTATGTTCTTAAAAGAGATGCAATTCCTAATATTGTTTTAAATAAACTTTTCAAATACACAAGTCTTCAGACTTCATTTAGTGTAAACAATATTGCTTTGGTAAATGGTAGACCGGAACAATTAAACCTTAAACAGTTAATACATTATTTTGTTGAGCACAGACATGATGTAGTTGTAAGAAGAACAAAATACGAACTTAAGAAAGCTGAAGCAAGAGCTCATATCTTAGAAGGATTAATTATCGCTTCAGATAATATAGACGAGGTTATAAAAATTATTAGAGGATCTAGTAATGCTGATTTAGCAAGAGAAAGTTTAATAAAAAGATTTGAATTATCTGAAATTCAAGCCAAAGCAATCGTAGAAATGCGTTTGCGTCAATTAACTGGTTTAGAGCAAGATAAGCTAAGGGCTGAGTTTGAGGAAATTACAAAAACAATCATTGACTTGAAAGATATTTTGAGTAACGAGCCTAGAAGATACCAAATTATCACTGACGAATTAATTGCTGTTAGGGATAAATACGGAGATGAGCGTAGATCTGAGATTGAATATGCAGGTGGAGACATGAGTATAGAAGATATGATTCCTAATACCAAAGTTGTGGTAACCATCTCGAATGCAGGATATTTAAAAAGAACAAACCTTGATGAATATAAAGTTCAGAATAGAGGAGGGCGAGGTCAAAAAGGAGTAGCTACTAGAAATGAAGATTTCTTAGAACATTTGTTTGTTGGAACTAATCATCAATATATGTTGTTCTTTACCCAAAAAGGTAAAGTATTTTGGATGCGAGTTTATGAGATCCCAGAAGGAGGTAAAAACTCCAAAGGTAGAGCAATGCAAAACCTTATAAATATAGAGCAAGATGATAAGGTTAAAGCATTTTTAGTGACGCAAGACCTTAAAGATGAAGAATATATTAACAACCATTATGTAATAATGGCTACTAAAAAAGGGCAGGTAAAGAAAACATCACTAGAACAATATTCTAGACCTAGAACAAATGGAATTAATGCCATTACAATTAGAGAAGGTGATGAGTTACTTGAAGCTAAATTAACATCAGGAGATAGTCAAGTAATGCTGGCTTTAAAATCCGGAAAGTCAATTCGTTTTGAAGAAGCTAAAACTAGACCAATGGGAAGAACAGCATCAGGTGTAAGAGGTATTACTCTAGGTCATGAAAATGACGAGGTTATTGGTATGGTAGCTGTAAATGATATGGAAAGTAATATTTTAGTAGTTTCTGAAAGAGGTTATGGTAAGCGCTCTAAACTTGAGGATTACAGAGTAACTAATAGAGGAGGTAAAGGTGTAAAAACTTTAAATATATCTGAAAAGACCGGTGATTTAGTAGCCATCAAAAATGTAGATGATTCTAATGATTTAATGATTATTAATAAATCAGGAATTACAATACGAATGGCAGTTGAAGATTTACGTGTGATGGGTAGAGCTACCCAAGGTGTAAAATTAATTAATATCAAAGATTCAGATAGTATTGCTGCAGTAGCTAAAGTAATGCATGAGGAAGAAGATGAAGAAATACTAGCAACAGAGGAAGGTGCCTCTAATGAAAATCAAGAAAATAATAACGAAAATCAAGAATAACAATTATAGAATTAAACTAAATGAAGATGAAAATTAATTTATTAGCATTTGTATTGGGATTAATAACAATGTCAACATATGCACAAAAAAACGAATTAAAAACTGCAGAAAAAGCCCTTAAAAGTCAAGATTTCACAAAAGCGCTCTCTGCCATTACTTCAGCAGAATCTCTAATTTCTAACATGGATGAAAAAACCAAGGGAAAGTTTTACTTTTTAAAAGGTAGAGCATATTATGGTTCAAAAGATTTTAAAACCGCTGCCGACTCTTTTGAAAAATTATTCAATTTAGAAATAGAAACAGGTAAGCTAAGATATACAGAACCTGCTACCACTATTCAAAATCAAATGGTTCAAGATGTATATCAAAAAGCTAGTGATTTGTATAGTGCTAAAGAGTATAAAAATGCTTCTGATAGTTTCTATTTAACCTACAAATTAAGTAAGCTAGATACTATTTTTATCTACAATGCAGCTGTAAGTTCTAGCCTAGCCAAAGATTACGATACTTCTTTGAAATATTACCAAGAATTACAAGATATGGGGTATACAGGGATATCAAAAGTATACTATGCTACAAATAAGTCTACAGATGAGAAAGAAGATTTAGGAGATAAAAAAAATAGAGATCTGCAAGTAAAATTAGGGCTTTATACAAATCCTGTAGATGAGCTTACACCGTCTAAAACAGGTGACATTACAAAAAATGTTGCTTACATACTAAAAAGTCAAGGAAAAACTGATGAAGCTATAAAGGCAGTTGAAGCAGCTAGAGCTTTATATCCAAATGATATCAATTTATTATTAACTCAAGCAGATATTTATTTTCAATTAAAGGACATGAAAAAGTATGGTGAGTTAATTCAAATAGCCATTCAAATAGATCCTAATAATCCTCAATTATTTTTTAACCTAGGTGTAATTAGTTTTGACCAAGGTAAAGTTGATGAAGCTAGAAATAATTACGAAAAAGCAATTGAACTCAAGGAAGATTATGGTGATGCATATTTAAATTTAGCGATAGTTATTATGGATCAGGAGAGGGCTATTGTAGATGAAATGAATCAAAATTTATCCGACTTTGACAAGTACGATGAATTATTAGAAAAGCAAAGAGGTGTTCACAGACAGGCACTGCCATATCTAGAAAAAGCCGATAAATATAGTAGAAGTATTAATACTGTTCAATTTTTGATGAATATTTATCAAACGTTAGAGATGGAGGAAAAAGCTGTAGAATTTACCGATTTATACAAAGAAATGAGAGATTAGAACAGTCTGGTTGATTTCTAAAATTTAAAAGCCAACATACAATGTTGGCTTTTTTTATATTATTTTTTTAATAACTCTTAACTTGTGAGTGTGCATTTTAGTGTCTACGTTGTAAATACCGCTATGATCTAATGTATCTATTCTTACTTTACCGTGTGCATGTATTATATTATAATCATTCATAATAATTCCAACATGCACAATATTACCTTCTTCGTTGTCAAAAAAAGCCAAATCACCAGGTTCTGACTCTTCAATAAAGCTCAAAACTTCACCTTGTGTTGCTTGATCTTTAGCATCTCTAAGAAGAGAATAGCCACAAAGTTTATAAACTAGTTGAGTAAAACCAGAGCAATCTATACCGAAAGGAGTTTTTCCTCCCCACAGGTATGGAGTATTTAAAAATTGGTATGCTTTCTGAATGAGTTCATGTTTATCTAATTTTTCAGAATACACATTTCCATCATAATAATAGTCTTCAGAGCCCACTATTAGGTGTTGGTTTTTATAAAAAGGAAGTCTAGATCCAATAGCAATTGTACTTAAGTGATTTTTTTTATTGGTTACAAAATCAATTATTTCTGAAGAATAATAATTTGCAGAATCTGCTAACTTATCAAAGGTTTCCTCATCTATTAGTAAATATTGTTTATTGTCTATATATCCCTCATACTCATCAAAACTAAGTCTAATTTTACTCCACTTCTTTTCCTTTTCAAGTATAACAAAGTCTTCTCCAAAAAGAACTTGTGAAACCATTTCTGATGCATCACTAGCTTCCATTCGAAGAGGAACAATACTTAAATTACAAATGCCGTAGAGCATATTTTTTAGTTTAAATTGATTCTATGATCATGGCACTAGCACCACCACCTCCATTGCAAATACCTGCAGCACCAATTTTAGCATTATTTTGCTTTAAAATAGAGGTAAGTGCTATGATGATTCTAGCTCCCGATACTCCTAAAGGATGTCCAAGTGAAACAGCTCCACCATTTACATTGACATGCTCACTTTTAAGATTTAATATTTTCATATTTGCCAATCCAACCACAGAAAACGCTTCATTTAACTCAAAATAATCCACATCGTCAATGGTAATATTAGCTTTACTTAAAGCTTTTGGAATAGCCTTAGAGGGTGCTGTTGTAAACCACTCAGGTTCATGAGCTGCATCTGCAAAACTTTTAATCTTAGCAATAGGGGTAAGTTTTAACTCTAATGCCTTTTCCGTAGACATTAAAATTAGAGCTGCACCACCATCATTAATAGTAGAAGCGTTCGCTGCTGTAACCGTTCCCTCTTTTGAAAAAGCAGCTCGTAAAGAAGGAATTTTATCCATCTTAACATTTTTATATTCCTCATCTTCTATCATAAGAATTGGAGCACCTCTTCGTTGAGGAATCTCAACTGGGATTATTTCATCAGAGAATTTTCCAGATTTCCAAGCCTCAGAAGAACGCTGATATGACTGTATTGCATAGGCATCTTGATCTTCTCTAGAAAAACCATATTTAGTTGCACATGCATCTGCGCAAACCCCCATAGCTACTTTGTCATAAGCATCTACTAAACCATCTTTTTGCATGCCATCTTCTAAAGTGGTTGGTCCAAACTTAGTTCCTTGCCTACCATGAAGGTAGTGAGGAATTGAACTCATGTTTTCCATTCCTCCAGCAACTACAATTTCTGTATCACCAAGAGAAATACTTTGAGCAGCTAACATTACAGATTTCATACCAGAAGCACATACCTTATTGATTGTTGAACAAGGAACAGTATCTGGAATACCAGCAAAAATTGCTGCTTGTCTAGCAGGGGCCTGACCAATTCCGGCAGAAACGACATTTCCCATGAAAACTTCATCGATAAGATTTGGATTTAAATTAATTTTATCAAGAGCACCTTTAATGGCAATTGCTCCTAGTTTTGGGGCCGGAATCTTAGAAAGACTACCCATAAAACTGCCTATGGGAGTTCTAGCAACAGAAACAATTACAACTTCTTTGGTTTTCATTTTCAATAATTTTACACATGGTTTATCTAACAAAACTAACTATTTTAAATCAAATTTATTGGGAAACTATCGTTTGAATTTTTGACGTCCATTTTTTTAAGTTAAGTTTGTGTCTATATGAAATACTTATGAGTAAAACTGTAAACAACTTATACAAGCATAACGCCGCCATTTATAAAGTTATTCTTTTTTTAATTACAGCATTTGCTATTGTATACTTATTTCCAAAAGGAGGGCAATTTAAATATGAGTTTACGAAGGGTAAACCCTGGCAATATGATAATTTATATGCTCCTTTTGATTTTGCAATAGATAAGACTGAAGATGAGATTAATGAGGAAATAAAATTAATTGAAGTAACCTCTAAGCTCTATTTTCAATACAATAAAAATATTGTTAAAGAAGTAAAGGAGGCCTATCAATTAAGAACTTCATTACTACAGGTTAATGATTCATTAAATGGGTATGATTTAGAGACTATTGTAGCTCAAGGAAACGCTATTATAGATTCTATCTACACAAAAGGTTTTATAGAAGCCACTAGTTTAGGAATTGTTTCTGATAAAAACACCCTCATAGCTCTTAAGGTAGATAATTCTGTTCAAGATGTTATTTACAATAATCTACTAGATTCTAAAGGTGTTTTTGAGCTAATCAAAAATAGTTTAGGTGACCAACCTTATAATTATTCTCAAAATATAAATTTAACTATCCTTTCAGAGGTTATTAAGCCAAACGTATCCTATGATAACGAGTTTACACAAAAAGTTATTGATGAATATGTGAATGAAATTTCTTTAACTAGAGGTAAAGTCTCATTTGGAGAACTTATTATTTTGAAAGGAGATATAGTTGAGGGTAAAAAATTAGCTATTTTATATTCATTAAAAGGCCAGTCAGAATCAATACTCTGGACGAGTGCTAATTACTACTGGATAGTGTTAGGATATACCATATTAGTATCTCTAGCACTATTAATGTTGTTGTTGTTTCTTCATAAATATCGAAAAGAAATTTTTGAGAATAATACCAAAGTGACATTCATATTTTTTAATGTCTCTTTTATGATTTTAATTCAAACAATCGTCATAAAGTTTAATTCTGACTATCTATATGTAGTGCCATTAAGTATTTTACCAATCATTTTAAAAGCTTTTTTTGATGCTAGACTGGGTTTATTTACTCATGTCTTAACTGTATTACTTCTTGGTTTTATAGTACCAGATAGTTTTGAGTTTATTTATTTACATATTATAGCTGGTATTGTTACAATTTTAACTGTTTCAGAATTACACAAAAGGGCTAATCTATTTATTTCTATAGGTCAAATAACCCTTATTTATATGATTACCTACCTCTCTTTTTCCATTATTAAAGAAGGAAATGCGTCTCAAATTAATTGGGAATATTTAATGATGTTTGGAGCCAATGGTTTGCTGTCTTTTCTTTCGGTATTCTTTATTTATGCTTATGAAAAAATATTTGGATTGGTCTCAGATGTTACCTTGCTAGAACTGTCTAGTACAAATACTAAACTTCTTAAAGAGCTAAACGAAAAAGCACCCGGAACTTTTCAGCATTCTATGCAGGTTGCAAATTTAGCTGAGGCTGCAGCTAGTGAAATTGGTGCTAATTCTATGTTGGTTAGAACAGGAGCTTTATACCATGATATTGGGAAAATATTAAATCCAATGTATTTTATAGAGAACCAGTCTACTGGTGTGAATCCACACAATGATTTATCTCCAACAGATAGTGCAAAAATTATTACTGATCATGTTATTAAAGGGATAGAATTAGCAAAACAAAATAGATTACCAGATAGGATTATAGATTTTATTAGAACACATCATGGCACAAGTTTGGTCTATTATTTTTATGTTAAAGAAAAAGAAAAAAGTCCAGAGGAAGAGGTGGCTATTGAAAAATTTCAATACAGAGGACCTATTCCATTTTCTAAGGAAACAGCTATATTAATGATTTGTGATGCAGCTGAAGCAGCTTCAAAAAGTTTACAACAGCCTACAGCTCAGTCTATAGACAATTTAATAGATAAGATCGTTGAAAAACAAAAGTTAGATAATCAATTTATTAATTCTGATATTACTTTTAGTGAGATTGAAAAAATAAAAAAAGTAATCAAAAGAAAATTAATGAATATCTATCATGTTCGTGTAGAATACCCCGATTAATTTTATTGCAAAAAGTATAAAAAACCTTGCAATATTGTTTTTGGTATGTTACATTTGCACTCGCAATTTTTTACTAACATTGTTAGTTTTACGGAGAGTTGCCAGAGTGGTTAATGGAGCAGTTTGCTAAACTGTCGACGGGTAACTGTCGCGTGGGTTCGAATCCCACACTCTCCGCAACAATTGCTACTCGGGGTGTAGCGTAGCCCGGTCATCGCGCCTCGTTTGGGACGAGGAGGTCGCAGGTTCGAATCCTGCCACCCCGACACTGTTTTCGTAGAAACATAAAAACTACGGGCTCGTAGCTCAGCTGGATAGAGCACCTCCCTTCTAAGGAGGCGGTCATAGGTTCGAATCCTATCGGGCTCACTTAAAGCTTCACAGAAATGTGAGGCTTTTTTGTTGGTTAAAACTCAGCAGGAGTAGGGGTTGATAACAATCCATACTTTTCTTTAAAACACTTAACACACTTGTAAATCTAAGTATTAATTTTAAATTTATTATAATTTTTGACACACATTTGACACACATTTGACACACATTTGACCCACATTTGACACACATTTGACACACATTTGGCACACATTTGGCACACATTTAATTTAAGATAGATTAATTACTTATAAATCAAACCCAATTTATGAGAAAGATAATTAAATATATAAACCTCATTTACTTTTAACTTTCGTTGATAAAACCCCTTGTTTTGGTAATAACTTTCTATTGGCTAATAAATTAAAGTCTTATAACTTTACACAAGTAATAATCAAAAAATCTATTCTGTTAGACTTGCCTTATAAACCATAGGCATATCTTCTTCCTTCAGTTCAGCTATTTCTAATCCTCTTAAATAGGTTAGGGTTTCATTTGTTATATTTGAGATATGAAAAAACTAATTCTACTATTACTGTTTATTCCATTAGTTTCTTTTGGGCAAGATTTAGAAAAAGAAAAATTAAAAACTGTTGTTAATACTTTTTTTGAAGGATTTCATAGTAAAGATTCATTATTAATAGTTTCTGTTATTGATAAGTCATTTGATTTAAATTCTACTTCACTTAAAGAAGGCAAAGGAGTACTAACAAATATAAATGGAGATAATTTTGTATCTGCTATTATTTCAAGACCAGATAGTCCTGTTTGGAAAGAAAAACTATTATCCTTTAATATCAAAATTGATGGTCCTCTTGCAAATGTTTGGGTTGATTATGAGTTTTGGCTGGATGATAAACTAAGTCATTGTGGAGTAAATTCAATTCACTTATTAAAAAAGAAATCGGGTTGGAAAATTTTTAATATTACTGATTCTAGAAGAATAAATTGTAATAACTAAACCATAGGCATATCTTCTTCTTTTAATTCAGCTATTTCCAAACCTCTTAAATAGGTTAGGGTTTCATTTCTTATATTTGAGATATGAAAAAACTAATTTTATTATTACTGTTTATTCCACTTGTTTCTTTGGGGCAAACTTTTGAATTAACAAACGGTCAAAATATGTGTATGATTGGTAAGGGTAAGGGGCAAGATGCAACAATTAACCCTTATGCTGATAAGGAGTATTCATATGCTTTGATAGAAAATATCGGATTAGTTGAATTTAAAATTAGAGTTGAATCTATTGAAAATGAAATAAGAGAATTTATAATTAAACCGAGCGATAAAGTTGTTGTTAAAATTTACAGAGCTGAAATATTATATCTTGATTCTTTAACATTAGATAAAGCAGAGGCAAAAATAATGTATACAATAAATGATAGTGACCTTCCTCCTCCGCCTCCTCCAATAGATTAAATATTCAAACCATAGGCATATCTTCTTCCTTCAGTTCAGCTATTTCTAAACCTCTTAAGTAGGTTATACCTATATTTAAGGTATGAAAAAACTACATAAGCTCACTAAAATTGGAATTATAATTTTTATTATTGGAAGCGGTCCATTATTATCTGTTATGCTGTTTTCAAAAATCGGAATATTAGATGACCCAAATCCTAATCCAATAATTTTTGGATTAATGGCAATGATAACTTTTTGGCCTTCATTAATTTTAATAGTTATTGGGATTATAATACAATTAACTAAACCATAGGCATATCTTCTTCTTTTAATTCAGCTATTACTAAGCCTCTTGTAGGTCAAACTGATATTCTCTATATTTGAATTTAAAATTCAATAATATGAGTGAGCTTAAGACAAGTCAGACAGATTTGGATGCATATGAGGTAATAAATAACTTGCCTGAAAATAATATTAAAAAGTACTCAATTGTAATTCTTGATTTGCTGAAAAAAATTACGAAAAAAGAGCCCAAAGTGTGGGGGAGTAATTTTATTATTGGTTTTGGCAATTACTCCTATTTTAGAAAGAATAGTAAAACAGAACATAAGTGGTTTAACATCGGCTTTGCACCAAGAAAAAATAAAATTACTTTATATCTAACTTGTGACTTAACAAAAAAAGAAGTCTTTTTAAGAAAAATGGGCAAATGCAAATGGGGCAAAGGGTGTCTTCATATTAGCAAACTTGATGATATTGATTTAAAAATGTTAAAAGAATTAATAAATGAAGTAAAAGATAATTCTTGGTATTCTTAAACCATAGGCATATCTTCTTCTTTTAGTTCAGCTATTTCCAAACCTCTTATGTAGGTTAGACTTACGTTTCTTATATTTGAGTAAACCAACTTGTTATGAAAAAAGTATTTGCCATATTGTGTATTTTAGGAACAGCTTACCCTTATTATTACATCTTTAAATTTATTGAAACAAATAATTGGGAATGGTCTACATCACTATTTTTTGAACAAATTCATCAGAATTATGCAATGAGTATTTTGATAGTTGATTTAACTATTGCAGCCACATCTTTTCTTATTTTTCTTATTTATAAATTAAGAGTAAAAGAAATCAGTAAAAATCAGTTCATTAAGTATTTGATTTCTTTATTTATGGTTGGGTTTTCATTAGCTCTACCTTTATATCTATATGATAATTATGAAAAGAATAACTAAACCATAGGCATATCTTCTTCTTTTAATTCAGCTATTTTTAATTCTCGTAAATAGGTTAAACTAACATTTATAGACGAATGTCCCATAGCTTTTTGTAGCTTGGTTATAGAACCTGTTCTCTTAAAGATTTCTATAGCTCCTGAGTGTCTAAAAGAGTATAATGTTTGTCCTTTTTCAAGTATATTAGATTGCCTCTTAAAACGACTCCAAAGAGTCTTAAAATAGTCTTGATTTAATGGTTTAGGTTTACCTGAGAAGATATTATGATGAGGTTTTCCTTTTACTAGTATATCTCTAACATATGAGGGCACAGGTACAATTCTATTCCTTCCTGATTTGTTTCTATTACCTGATATATGAATGTATTTAAGGTCATCAGAAAAGTCAGACCAAGTAAGCTCTCTAATCTCACGATGAGGTCTTAAAAGACATCCATAAGTCATTAGACAACACAGATATAACTGTTTGTTGTATGCTTTAATAACTTCAAGTATTTTATTGATATTATCAAAGGGTTTGTGCATTTTAGCATTCGTTCTTTTTGACTTTATTCCTTTCATTGGATTTGAAGTCATTCCTATTTTTCTTGCCTCATTTATTAATGAACATAATCTCAATCTGTAGGTGTTATATGAACTTTCTGAATTGTATTTATTTAATACTGTTTCTATATGCAGAGGTTGAATTGAGGAGTCTTTCAGTTCTTCAATAAGTTTGATAAATACAAACTGTAACATCTCCTTATATTTCTTAGTATAGTTTTCTTTGAGTTTGTTTCTTAAAGCTACTGTTAAGTAATCTTTATCTGTCATATTAGGTTTTATGAGATTGGATACTTTAAGTTGCTCAAAGGTTAAGCCACTCATTAAAAATTGATATACTTCTGAAGCTAACAGATGACCAATTTTAATTCTTTCAAAAACAGGGTAGGAGTTAGGGTAGATTTCGATATTTATTTTAGACCCATTAAATAATCGATACCGTTTGTTATTTTGATAAAATTCTATATAAATTCTACTTTCTGAATCACTTTTAACTTTCGGATATATTACTTTCATTTGGCAGACATTTGACAGATTAGACTGTGAATTGTCTGTAAGTGATTGTTAAACAAGTTGTTGTATTAGTTAAGCACCTCCCTTCTAAGGAGGCGGTCATAGGTTCGAATCCTATCGGGCTCACTTAAAGCTTCACAGAAATGTGAGGCTTTTTTGTTGGTTAAAACTCAGTAGGATTAAAGCTTAACAACAACCTGAGTTAGGATTACAGCTTAAACCATTTGCTGTAACACGAACACGAGGTTTTTCTTGTGGAATGCCACATTGCTTGGGTGCTAGGCAAGCAGTTTGGGTATTGATAAGTTGAAATACAGCTCCGTCAAAAGCTAATTTATAACGCCCAATGGTACTTTGTTGGTATTCGACCTCTACTTCTACATTTGAGTTGCCTAACTGTTTTTCCGCCAATTGCAGTATGTTCAATAAATTAGTAGTCTTTAGACGGTGGTCTGTATCAGAAGCCACCCAAAGTTGTAAATTGAGTTTATTTTCTTGCCGCTGCACACCACCACAATCTATAAAGTTCCGAGTTATATTTCCAACTTCTGTGATATGAAAATGCGCTGGGACAAACTCACCATTAGGGAGTTGAAACTTTAATGTATCTAATTCACTAAGTGTTTGTTTAAAGGCTGAAATCAACATACTTATTTTTTTTGCAAAGTTACAATAGTTTTAAAAATATTAGTAACATTTTGAATAGTCCTATTTAAACAATAGTCATCTCTTTTTTAGATAGTTTTAGTATTACTAAAATTTTGTAAATTGTGGTTATGAAAAAAAGAAAATATATAATCTACACAATTATAATTCTATTTTTACTATATCTATGGGCTGAATTAGGTGTAGGTATTTTTTTTCAAGATAGTTGGGGTGGCGATTAGCAGTTATAATTAAAAGACTTTATTTTTAATACAACAATTACCTTAAAATCATATAATTATGAAAGTGACAGCTGAAAAAAATGAAAAAGTTGGTAATTTGATTTTTTCTTCCATATATCCATTTTACTTGAACAGAATTGAGAAGAATGGGAGAACAAAAAAAGAACTTAACCAACTAATAGAATGGCTAACTGGTTTTGATGAAGAAAAATTACAAATCCTAATTGAAAATAAAGTTACTTTTAAAACATTTTTTAAAAAAGCTAAAATACATTCAAATTCAAAATTAATAAAAGGAGTTGTTTGTGGGTATCGAATTGAAGATATAGATGATGAGTTTGAAGTGTATAAACGATGTAGACAAATGGAGAAGTTAATTGATGAATTAGCAAAAGGAAGAAAAATGGAAAAAATATTAAGAAAATGAATGATTTAATAATAAAAATTCTAAAGAAAATATTTTATTACTTTTTATTATTTGCTGGGATTATTTTATCAACATCCCATCTAGGGGATAATTATATGGGCATTTCTGATGAAGAGGGCTATCTACTAACCATTGGAATATGTTGTTTTGTTGCATTTATTTTAGAATATTTAATCCCAAAACTTAAACATTAGGCAACTCATCTTCTTTTGATTTAGGGAATTTGCTCTATATATTAATTCCATCTATATTTACTTTAAAATAATTAGATTATGCCTACACTCGTATTCGCTAAATTTGCTATTAATGACCCCGCTGGGTATTCACGCTATGTAGATCTTGCTACACCTATATTTATTCGAGAAAAGGTGATCATTCACGCATCTGATGAAAACCCTCAGGCTTTATCTTCTGATATGCATGCCGATAAAGTAGTGCTTCTAGAATTTAGAGACCACTCCCATTTTAAGCACTTCTTCTCACAGAGTGATTATATAGAAGCTGCAAAAATTCGTGATGCAGCTTCAACAATTTCAGCTACAGTTTTTGAACGATTTGAGATGCCAAAGTAATCTTTTTACTATTTCGTTTAAGTTTTAATATTTATTATATTTGATTGTATTAAACAATTAATTTAATAAAAATGAAAAAACTACTCTTACTCTTATCTCTTACAATCTTTGCTTGTGAAAGCCCAACAAAAATTTCTGAAAAAGAAGTTATGGACTCATTTAATTCTTTTTTTGAAGTCTTAGATAATGATTTAGATAACTTTGATTCTATGGTAACTGAAGATTTTTTCATCTTTGAAAATAGCAGACGCTATTCTAAAGAAGAATTTATTGAATTTGTAAAAACGTTCGATATTGTTACCAGTAAGCGAACATTTGAAGATGTTGTCATAGATACTGATGTTAACTCTGCACATATTTCATTAAAACAGTTTGGAGAGTTTATAGTAAATACTCCTGACGGAAAAGTGAAGCTTGAGTTTGAATGGTTAGAAAGTACTTATGCTGTTAAAGTAGATAACAAACTGAAGTTTGCATTTTATTTTTCAGAGGCAATCAAAACCAATACTACTAATGTAGCATTAGAAACTATTAATTAAATTCAATGTGGCAACAACTTCTTTATACATGTAATTTAGTAGCTATTTATGGGATATATCTAGATATTAAAATTAGTCAGAAAAAGTATCTTCGAATTCGTTTTTGGTAACTTGAATTAAAAATAGAGTAGGAGCCCTACGCACGTTTACGCACCCAATTATTTAGTACCTAAAAAACTTAAGTCAGCGTCATGCTAACTTTAATTTATTACATTTACTTTTTTCAAATCAACAATCAATTATGAGTAATAAATCATACACTATTTTTATAAGTTTTATTGTAGCATTGGGAGGGTTTCTATTTGGTTTCGATGCAGGGATTATTTCTGGTGTCATGTCTTATGCAGGTCCAGAATTTAATTTAAATGAAATAGAATCTGGATGGGTAGTTAGCGCTCCTTCTTTTGCAGCCATGTTTGCGATGTTGTTTTCAGGAAGAGTAAGCGATCTTTTTGGAAGAAAAAAAATGTTGATTTTTGTTGCTTTCCTATATGCCATTTCTGCTGTTTTATCCGCCATAGCCATTTCTTATGAAATGTTGTACATAGCAAGAATTATTGGTGGTATTGCTTTTGGTGCAGCATTGGTATTAGCTCCGATGTATATTGCAGAAATTTCAACTGCAGAAAATAGAGGTAAATTAGTTTCTCTTCAGCAATTAAATATTGTTTTTGGGTTTTTTGCTGCCTTTTTAAGTAATTACTTTTTTAATAAATACAACACCTCTGAAAGTACTTTTTTGACTGACGAGAATGTTTGGAGATGGATGCTGGGAGTAGAGTTTCTTCCAGCAGTAATTTATTTTATGTTACTGTTTTTTGTACCCAAAAGCCCTAGATGGTTGTTTTTAAATAAAAATTATGATGCTGCCAAAAAAGTGTTGATTAAAATTCATGGGAATGAAAGAGGTGAAAAAGAGAATGCGGCAATTGAAAAAAACATACAAGCTGAACAAAACAAAGAATCATTAAAGCTATTAGATCTATTAAAACCCTCTCTTCGTTTTATTTTAGTAGTGGGTCTAGTAGTGGGTGTGCTTCAGCAAATTACGGGTATAAATGCTGTCTATTTTTATGCGACCTCTATTTTTGAACAAACTGGTATTGGAACGGATGCAGCTTTTTCTTCTGGAGTATTACTAAGTTCTATTTCTGTAATTTTTACTTTTCTAGCCATTTACCTAATAGATAAAATGGGAAGAAGGCCCCTGTTATTAGTTGGTACAGCAGGAATAGCAATTAGTTTATTAGTATGTGCTTACGGTTTTAATCAAGCAACCTATCAGCTAACTTCAGAAAAGATAAATCAGTTAGAATTTAAAGAATCTCAACAGTTACTACCTTTCATTAATACAGTTTATGATAGTGATATTGCTTTTAAAAACGATTTAAAAGAAGCGCTAGGAAATAAGGTATATAGTAAAAATGATGGAGCTATTTTAGAGGTAGCAACCTCAATTAATGCTTCGTTAATATTAATTGGTATTTTAGGATTTATAGCCTGCTTTGCATTTTCACTTGGTCCAGTAATGTGGGTGTTATTGTCAGAATTATATCCATTAAAGTATAGAGGTTTAGCAATTGGTGTTATCGCTTTTGTAAACTCTCTTATTAGTTCTTTAGTTCAATTGGTTTTTCCATGGGAATTAGCTACTTTAGGTAATTCACTTACCTTTTTTATTTTTGGCCTGATTGCTCTCATTGGATTTTTTATCATGATAAAAATTGTGCCAGAAACCAGAGGAAAATCATTGGAAGAACTAGAGGAAGAGTTTGTAACTAATTAAACAATGGTTTTATTACTATTGATAGCTTACTGTACAGCCTTTTTTACCAGCAATTAATTGTAACGTATCATCATTGCATAATTCATTAATAATACCAATTATGTTGGGCTCCGTAACATACGAAACTTGTTGTATTCTTTTAATTTTATTAGGATGAATAAAATTTCTAGACTTCGGATTCATGTTAAATGGTGTCATTAAAAAAGGAATCTTTATTTGTCTAGGAAAAAGAAGTTTCCATTTTAAAACTCTATTCATTGGATCTATTCTTTTGCTTTGCGTAATAAAATATTTTTCTCCAAATTTGTTTAATAGTTGTTTTTCAGCTCTAAAATTAGAAGCGTTATTTTCTAAACAAATTTCAAAAAAACCTTCCTGAGCATTTTCCCACGAAGTAAACCTTTCCACCAAATAACCCTTGCCAATGAATCGTAATATTAATTTTATGAAAAAGGAAACTGGTGCTTTTTCTAAAATTTCTATATAAGGCCCTTCCGAAAAATAGATTAAGGCATTGTGGGGCTTTTTTTTAGAACCATATTCAACCTTAAATCCAGATTTTTCAAATTCTTTAAAAGTTTTTTTTAGATCATTTGTTTTAAATAATACATGACTAACTTTCATATGTAACTATTAACTAGGGGTTTGAAGTAATCTTTATGTTAATTTAATTGGAGTAGTTTGTTTGGTTTTTCTGCTTTTTTCAGCCATAAAGCCCATGATATGGCTTTCTACAGATGCATCAATTGTTGAAGTTAACAGGTTAGGATCTTGTTTTTTTACAGCGTTAATAAAATCTGTAACTAGGCCCCAGTCTCCGCCACCATGACCACTTCCCTGATAGCCACTATTGTTGTCTTCGTCAACAGAAATATCCCATTTTGTTATGGTACCTGTTAAGAAATCTGTGTGCGTAAATTCTGTCATATCTCCAGTTATATCACCGTGTGAACCCATAATTCTTGTTCTTCTACCATGATAGGATGTAAAAGCCTCCATAGAAAAATTAGCAGTAATTTCATCCTCAAACTCCATGGATGTTACATAATGATCTGGTTGATCATTTTCCATTCTATAAACACATCGTCCATAATTTGTGGTTTTTAATTGTTCTAGCAAATATTCTTCATGTTTAGAGGTATCATCTGGAAAGTCAAAAACAGAAGACCAACCACCTGGTTGATTATAAATTTTTAAAGCAGAATATGGACATGTTTTTTCTACGGCACAACCATCTGTACATCTATTGGTACTTCCTTTTGGAGCATTTTCTTTTTTAAACCATTTTAAACTTCCAAATGCAGCTATACTTTTACATGGTTTGTCTATTATCCATCTTAATATATCTAAATCATGACAAGATTTAGCAAGAATAATTGGTGTTGTTTCTTTAGAATTATGCCAATTGCCTCTTACATATGAATGAGACATATGAATATGTTCAATAGGCTCTAAATGCTGAATACTTATCAGTTTACCGATAGATCCAGATTGAATCATTTCACGTAATTTTATAAAATAGGGAGCATACCTTAATACATGACATACAGCAACAATTCTACCCGTTTTATTGGCTAAATTTAAGATATCTAGGCATTCCTTTTCAGTAGGAGCAATTGGTTTTTCTAACAAAACATCATACCCCATCTCAAGAGCTTTCATGCAAGGCCCATAGTGTAAATTATCTGGCGTAGAAATAATTACAGCATCAGCAAATTTAGGTCTATCAAAAACGTGTTCCCAGGTGTCAAATCTATTTTCGTCTACTATGGTATGTTTTTTTGCGTATCGTTTATTTCTAATAGCTATGGGCTCAGCCACACCAATAATATTTAATTCTTTTGGGAATTGTAACCCATAATTACCATACACGTTTCCTCTACCTCCAGCACCTAAAGTAATTGCAGTTACAGGATTTTTAATACCTGGGTTGCCAATTTCTTTTGAAGGAATTGTTTTTGA